>OGPA01000060.1_pt1 | contig 123363 bp, 151 predicted proteins | sample 1552841 | NCBI WGS metagenome assembly OGPA01 (sample SAMEA2579916, study PRJEB22360) | human gut metagenome
TGAAATACATCTCCAATACGGCAATTCAATTGGGGATTCTAGTGGGTCTCTTTGTGTAATGTCTAGAAGATAAGCTGTCAAGAGCGCACCAGCACTACCTCTCCATGGACCCATAAGAGTATCGCCTTCGTTCCAACCAATATCAACTACCTTTTGGATAGTTAAAAAATATGCGCTAAGGCGCTCTTCAATTTTTTCAGAAACTTCCCATATTTCTCCACATTCATCTTCGATTCTTTTCCAATGAATATCATCTAAAATGCCTAATTCATTACCTCTTTTAAGAATCGAAGTAATAAAGAATCTATCATCTTCATACTCAGATTCAAAGAACTTTCTGATATATGGAAAATCTGGAACAATCGGTTTTGACCAACTAATTTCTTTCCAGTTGTAAGGAACACGAGGAATTACTTGCTTGTGTGCCAAATCATAAAATTCAATTTTAGAATAAATTTCTTTTGTATTTTCCAATGCTTCAATAGCCATTTCTTTACTCATATGAGTTGTAAGTTTTTGAATTATTTCATCATAATCCATCATATAAGTATAGGCATAGAAATCATCAACTTCTCTATCTCCATCACCGGAATTTAAGAAACTTTTATGAACCGGTCTATCTGTTTCTTTTAGATAATGAGTATCTGTTGATACTACATATTTAAAACCACGCTGATTAGCGTAAGTAATTGCGGCAGAATTGAAACTTACTTGGTCGTCACTTAAACCAGGCTGAATTTCAATATAGAAATCGTCTTCAAATATTTCTCTACACCAGTTCATAAAATTATCAACTTTAGAGAAATTGTTTTTTTCAATTGCCTCCATTAATAGTTTAGGAAATTGGCCTCCCAAACAAGCAGTAGTAGCAATCAAATGACCTTTATTTGAACATACTATTTCTTCTATATCTCTATAATAAGTAGGAACTCTTTCCATAAATTGTCTAAAAGTATGATTCCATGCTCTTGAAGAAAGTTCTCTCAATTGCTTATGTCCTATCTTATCTTTTGCTACTAGAATAAAGTGAAAGAATCCATCTTCTCCTTTAATATAATTGTTTTTATTTAAATCATCTCTACATAGATAAATCTCATTACCTAGAGCAAGTTTAAAATTTAGAACTTTGTTTGCCCACTCTTTTTTCTTTTGGTCGTCTTTATTTATATCTTCTTTTGCTTTTTCTTGGAGCTTTTTATAATATTGTAAAGCTTTAATATGTCCGCCTAATGATTCATGGTCTGTAATAGCTAATCCACATAATCCAAGCTCTATTGCGTAATCTATAAGTGCATCTTCTTTATTGATGCAATCAATCATTCTTATATTGGACCCACTAAGAATAATGGGTGTGATTGTGAACACTAAAATAACCCATCATTGCTTAGCATCACCTCTCTTTCTAATTTTCTCAATAAATAATTTAGCATAATTTCTTATTTCTATAATAATTATATCACAAAAATTAACTTTTGTCAAGAAATAATTTAAAATGAGCATCTATCATCTAAAATTTCATAATCTTCTATTATAACTTGCGCGCTTCTTCTTCCAGCCCACTCATTAATTTGAACTCTTCCAATCAAAGTTATGATGCCATAATCATATTTAGTTATTTTATTTGCAAAGATAGAATCTTTAAATCGAATAAATGATATTCCATTTTTTGTAATTTTAGATGTATCTGCTGTTCTTCCCATAACTTGTATATCATCAGAAGTATACGAAAGTCCATTAATAGCAATTTTTGGTTCTTCAATTCCCCGTCCCCAAATAGATTTTATTTCATCTAATTGAATTGCCATATTATAAATATCAGAAAGATTTTCACTATTGAATTCATAATCAACTATATAACTTGTTTCTCCGAAGTTAAAATTAGATAGTTTATCATTTGAATATTCAATAAATTTATCAACTTTTGAATTGTTAATTTTTACACCGGCAGCATTCGCATGACCTTCTGCATAGGTAAACATTCCACTTTCATTAAGGAAACCTTTAAAATCAGAAAAATCAGAATTGTTCAATCCACGTAGCGAACCAGACCATTCATTATCATTCCCCAAGCGTGTAACAATAGTGGGCTTTCCAAATTTCTGAACTAATTTCATGGCAATAAGACCAGTTAATTCAGAGGGAATTCTTTCCTCTTCTTCTTCATCTAACCTAACGAAAATAATTTGATTATCGTTAAGTTCTTCCTTTTGAATTTTAAATGTTAAATAATCTACTCCTGCATCAAGAATTTTATTTTGACGACTTCTACAGTTAGTTCCGTATCTAGCAGCTTGTTCTGCGCAAACTTCTGTATCTCCTACTTTGTGCCCCCTCTTTGTTGACGGAACTAATTCTTGCCCACTTATAAATGATTTAAAAAGAGTTTCTTTCTCTTCCATCGTTCCAACTCGAATAATGGCATTAATAAGTGGTGTGATATAAAAAGAAATATCATTTGGAGAAATATTATTTATATCACCAATAGAAAATTCCTGTTTTTTTATTAGTGTTTTTAGTCCAAAATTATTTATATGTGACAGACCATAACTTACAATATATCTGGTTTCTAAGTCTTGAAGTAACATCATATCTCCAACAATACCAGTAGCAGCCAAATCTAAAAATAAGTCTGCATAATCTATTTTAAGAACTTCATCTAGCTTTTGTAAAAATTTATAAACTACACCAGCTCCACTTAAAGACTTATTTGGATAATCACACATTTGATTATTAATCACTATTGCATAATCACTATAATATTCACTTTCGTGATGGTCAATTACTAAAACATCAATCCCTCTATCAGATAGTTCCTTATGTTCCTCATATTGGTTACTTCCTGCATCGGGAATTATGACTAATTTAGTATCTTCTTCTACTTTAGATAACTCAACACCGTGCTGTTTGCCATCATGCATGGTCCAATATATATTGGCATTTGGATATATATTATTTATATATAAAATTAGCCCTGCTGCGGATGTAATTCCATCATTATCACAATCCACAACTACATAAATTTTTGAATTGTTTTTTAAGTGAGTTAATAATAAATCTACTCCCTTGTCTATATTTTTTAATTTATCAGCAGGAAATAAATCTTCTTTTGACGGATTTAAATATTCGTCAATATTATTTATTCCTCTAGCTTCTAAAATATCTTTTATATAATTCCCGCTATTTACAACTCTTTCATTTAGTCTATAATACATTTACTTAACCACTACCCTTTGTTGTAATAATTTCTCGAACGTTTCCTTGCCACTGTCCACTGGAGCAGCTTTATATTCAAGAATACAATTTCTATCATAAATAAAAGAAAAATTCATATAATTTGAATACTTTTTACATAAAGAATAAAGTTTATTAAAATATGAATCGTCATATCTATCTTTATTCATTCTATCGTAACAAATGATTGCTTCGCGCACTCCTAGCTTCATTAACAAATTTACTTGAAATTTATTAAGTTTATTTCCGCAAGTTGATACAGCGACACTATTTTCATCATACCATGAATCTGACAATAAAGTGCTCTTCTCGCCTTCAAAAATGAAGACTATTTTTTTTCTTGCTATTGATTCTTTTGTAAAATTTAAACCGTATAAATTATAGCTCAATGGATGGCTATAAAACTTTCCTTCTATCTTTACAGGCATATATTTACCATTCAAAAGAGCAAAATCATTTAAATTCCTTCCCCTTATTCCAATTAAATTTCCATCAATATCAAAATGAGGGATTATTACTTGCTCTCTTGAAACTGAATAGCGGATATAATATTTTTCCATTGATTTTATAGATATCCCTTCGTCTAACCAGCCTCGATAAATATAATCTTCAAAAAAGTTAATTAATTCTTTGTTATATATATTAAAATTAACATTCTGATTTTTCTTTTCATATCTATCTAAGAATGAATGGTATTTTCCTTCTACTTCTTCTTCATTTAAGTTATATATTTTATCAGTATTTCTCGTGATTATATTAAACACTTCTGTGAAATCTGACGGCATATCTCTTAAATCGAGAATTTTTTTAACTAACTCATAAATATCAAAAGAAGAATTACATTCTGTATAACAGAAAAATAAATGAGTATTAAAATAATAATATAATTTCATACTTGCGTCTTCTGAATTTTTATTATGACAAATAGTTGGAAGAATTAAATAGGAGTTTGTTTCTTCATATCTTAAATCTGGAACTAATGTTTTTATTATATTAATAATTTCATTAGAATCTAGTTGTTTTTTTAATTCATCCAAATCAACTTTCATTCAAATTCCTCTTTTCAAAAATCATCTAAGCTAGGTTTTTTCTTTTCTGGTTTTTCAATTTCAATAGAAGTTTCACTTTTTTTCTCTGGTTCCATACGAACAAAATCTTTTTCTTCTGCTATCAGTTTTTCATACTTCAAAGTAATAAAATCTGGTATTGGATTATAATATCCATCTGTTATACAAACATCTTCAACTCTACAAGTGCCCAAATCTACATGACTCCAAATTTTAATATTCTTATATTTACTTCTGCGCGCTTTATATACGTCGGTTACATAATTTGGCATTTCACAATTTAATTTACTTACCAAACCTTGCATAATTTGCGTTTCCTCTTGTCCCATCCAAGTTGTAATTACTCCAACGTCACATTTATCTGCTACCGCTTTTGCGCCTCTAAGAAACATTTGATTTCTAATACCTCTTTTATTTTCAAAATCGCCACTTAGCTGTGTACTAGACATCATAAAAATATTTAATTCTGAAGCTAAATCTTTTAATGCGGTAGATAACATTGTTAATATAACATCCTCACGAATCCTCAATGCTTGATACTCATTCAAAAGACTAGGACTAGAGAAGATATAATCATAAAAAACATTTTGAACTCCATTAACCAAACATTGCTTTCTAACAACAGCTTCTATTTGAGTAATATTCGGGTCAGGCATTTTTTCCAATTGTAAATAATCTGAATATTCATTGATGATTTCTATTGCTTTGTTGACTATTTCTTCTTCTTCAAAAGTGTAAGTACCATTAAGAATGGTATCTTCGTTTATCCCGCTTACATACGCCAAGACTAAAGTTTGAATCTCATCTTTATCTAGCTCTGTTGTAATTATAAGGCATTTTTCTGCGTAGCCTCTATTTATCCATTGCTTTATTCTGTTATCATAGTAAATTGGTATAGCTAATCCACAAGCGTCGCCAACCATCATTCTAGTCTTACCTGCGCCCGTTGGAGCTGACCGAAGATAATATTTACCCTTTCGCGCGCCTCTTACAACAGTGTTATATATTTGACCTTGTAACGGTAAACCAATTTCTGGCGTTTTCTTATATTGTTCTTTTAAATCAAAAAGTCCATCGCTTGCTTTTGATGCCCCGCTAGTAGAAGAAGTAACATATTTTTCTTCTAGTCCAAAAAGTTTTTTCTTAATCTCTGAAAAAATATCGGCAACGTTCAATGTGTCAAATCTCTCTTGGATATTAGTATAATTTCTATTTAAAATATCGTCACAATAGAATTCGCTAATATCAAACCCATCTTTTTGTAATGCTCGCAAGGCACTAAATTTTTTTACTCTTTGATAATAATAATTAAAATTTACTACATCGGCAATTTCTTCACAATCTTGAACATATTGAATCCCATTATTTTCTTCAAAAGTAATTTTTAAATCCCTATATGACTCCAAATAATTATCAATGTCCAAAGGAGTGATTACTCTTGCTCCATCTACATACATATTATATAGACTACTATAAATTATTTTACTAAATCTGGTATCAAAATCATTTATATCTAGTCTATATTTATCTACTTGAGCCAAAAGTAGCGGGTCTTGCATTATGCATCCAAATACCTGCATAATTGCTGTTTTATCAACTAACCCTTCGATAATATCACCTACTTACTCTAAAGAATTCATATCTATTTTTCGACTCTTTTGACTCTGTTGTGTCTCAATTAAATCAACATCAACTATTCTTTCCTTCATTGCCTGTTGAACTGACTCAGCTAAATTTCTAGCCATTTTATCAATTTTCTCATAATACTCCTGGGCTTCTTCATAGACATATGGCACTATGCCTATGCGACCAGCCGATTTTTCAATAGAACCATTTTGAATCTCAAAGTAGTATTTTAAGGTGTAATATATGCCTTTATTAGTCATTCCCTTTTTTAGAAAATTTTTTCTTTGACTTTCTATTGATTGATATTTATAATCTGGACCAAATATTTTTTTTACAAATTGATATATTTTTTCTTTATAATCGTCCTCTTCTGTAAAATTTAAATCATAACATTCTTGATGAGCATATCTTAGTCCTATTTTTTGACAAGGTTCTTTATTCCTATCAAAAATTTCTCCGCAATATAGACATTTTACTGGTGCTCTGGCCATTATATCACATCCTTTACTCCATTATAACACACTTTTGAGAAAATGTCAACAAAATAGGGATATAAGTCGAAACTTATATCCCCTTATCTTATAAACTATTTTTCAAATCTCTCAAATCAAGAATTGTTAGTTCTAACAAATCTTGCTGTTCTGGAGATACTGTCGAAAGTTTAATTTTCTGACCAAAATTATTTTCGACAATCTTTAAAAGTTTGTCTATCATTGCGTCAGAGGGGTCTTTATCTTGAATAACGGTCCAAAGCTCTCTAGCTTCATCCATACACTCTTCAAAAGAGCGTTCTTTTTCCTCTTTTAAATCAACCCTTTCATCAACAATTCTTCCGCCGCTAGCCTCTCCTTCTTTTTCAATGGCTTCACCAAGAGCATCGACAAGATTCTCATAAGAAAGAGGGATGCGGGCTGGCATATATTTAAATCTGCTTCCTGCGAAAATCGCTGGCGTAGACCTCATTTGAAGAAAACGTTCTCGTGTTTCCTTATCAATATCAATACAAGCAATGATATCTACCATTCCATTAATGATGGAATAAGGACGCTTATCTAGATTGGGTGCGATATACATATCTTCTTCTTTCCCGCCCATAGGAGTTTTCTCTTCTGCGTGAGCCAAGAAAACGATACCATAACCAAGCATTGAAATTTCTTGAAGTGTTTTTTGGAATTCCTTTTTACAAGCTGAAAATCCTTTACCCCAAGCAACGTCACCTAGCTCATTTACACCGTGCTGAGCGCAGATATAATCAGCACATTTCTCCCAAGCAATAGAAGCAGTATCAACAATCACGCTATCAAATTTCTCTTGAACTGCCGGTTTGCGCAATTCGCGTAAAACTTCTTTCATGGTTCTCCAATTAGGAATATCATATTTCATAACATTCGCTAAAGCATTATAACCTTTTTCAAAAGCTAATAAAAAGGATTTTGGAAATCTAACTGCTAAAGAAGTTTTTCCAGTTTTAGGCAACCCATAGATGAGTATATACTTACCTTTTAAATCTCTACTTACTTTAGTTGGTTCCAAATTCAATAAATCTACTGCCATAATATTACCTCCAAAATAAAGAAAAGGTAGCAAGATTATTCTTGCTACCCATTTGTTTTAGAATCCACGAGAGCGAGGGGACGCCTTAGGAGTTTGATTTTCCTTTTGCTTTGCCTCATAGTTCTCTTTCTTCTTCTGTAAAGCTGCTACAACCTCTTCTGTGTTATAGCTGCTTTCTTCAGGATAGCTACCAGAACCACTTGTAATAACAAACTCTCTGAGTGTTTTCTGAACAACTCTCTTTTCGGGAGTACCAAAACCAACTTCGGTATTATCTTCAATTGTATCCTCAGTAACTGACCAACGGATACGACCACTAATCTTTACTGTATCTTCTGGTGCCCAATTGTTATCAATATAATCAATTGCTTCTTTACTAGCAACAACATAAGTGATAATATCGGGTATCTCACCATACTGAATAACTATACCGTCGATAAGAAGTCTACCAGTCTCAACGTCATCTTTGACCTCTGGCTCGATTTTCTTAATCAAAATCTCTTGAGTGAATGAAGCCTCTGGCTGGAGAGACTTATTCATACTTACTTTCTGGAAGAAGCTACCCCTAATCAAAGGATAAGTAACTTCTCTACCATCTGCCGCGGTAAACTGATTAACGGCGATATTAGCACCAGTAACCATATATTTATCGGCATTTTCAATTGCTTCATGCCCGCCACCTAGAGAACTAACAGACTTATAATTATCTAACAAATCTTTAGCACTCTTGAAAGCAGGATTCTGCTTGCCTGCTTTAGTCAATTCATACGCGAAAACATTAACAGGGATGATATCAATATCTTCTACACCATTAATGGTTTGCTGGACAAGGAAAAAAACTTTACCACTAATATAAGTTCTATCACTCTTGTCTTTCTTTACTTCTAGGTCTACTTCGTTAAGAATACCTTCAATTATTACTTCGTTTTTAGATTGTTTTAACATTTTTTTCCTCCCAATAACTTTATATTTATTATAAAGCTATTAGATTATTTCTCTGCCTTTTCAACAACTGCGTCAGGGTCAAAGGCAAGACCAGCATCAGTCAAAGAAATATACTTTGTAATAACGGGCTTACCATCGGCATTCTGAGTAGAAACTTCCTCACGAATCGCATAACCCTTCTTTACAAGACCGTTAACTGAACCAGTTACAGCGCTGATGGTAACGTCAAGCTCCTTGGCAAGTTCCTGTGCTGTCATCTTCGCACCATGATGCTCCTTCAAGAAATCAAATACTTTTCTGCTATTGTCTGTCATTTTGTTTTCCTCCAAAATTCTTTTTAAAAAGTTTTTTTATTTTTCTGTGGCTTTCCTTAACCACTATATATATTATACCATATATTCACAAAAAAATCAAGTTTTTAAGTGTAAATTTGTATACTTTTCACAATTTTAACTTTATATCTTTCATTCCGTTAATGGCTTTAGTTAGCTTGGTTCTTTGTGATTCCATAGAAGTAATAACTTGATTTACAATAATTAGTATTTCCGCTTGTTCAAAATCAGTCATTTCTTCTTTATTTCTAAATCTCTTTAAAAGTTCCTCATATTTGTCTGCGACTTTTTTAAGCGTTTCTGTTCGAGAGTCAGAAATACCAGCTTGTTCAGTCGCATCAAGCATATCATAAATATCATCAAGAACTCTTTGGATTGATGCTTTTAATTCATTATAGTATTTTAAATATTTCTCTTGCACTTATATCACCACCATTCCAGTTATACTTTGGTTACTTTTTAATTTAATAGAGTGAGTTCCTATTGTATTTCTACTAGAAGATTGAACTTCGCTTAGACCAAATTTTATAATACTATTTGTGCTTGATACGATAATTTCTTTATCTGACTCGGTAGTAGAAGTAACAGAAACAACTTCGTCGTCTTTATCTAATTTATGAACTATAATTCCTTTGTTCCCTCTTGTTCCTCTAGAGAAATCTGTGATAGGAGTTTTTTTTATAAAACCGTTTTTAGTAACTGATACTATTTCTTTTACCTTATCATTTATAATAACAGCACCGCATACTTCATCATCTTTTAAATTTATTCCTTTTAGTCCAATAGTGGCGCGGCCAGTTGCTGGTATCTCTCTTGTTGGGAAATAAACAAAATAACCATTTTTGGAAGATATTCCAATACAATCATCACTATTGATAAGAAAAACATTTTTAATAGAATCATTTTCTCTAAGCTTTATGGCACTAATTCCGCTATTTTTCTTAAAACGATATTCTTTTAATTCTGTTTTTTTAACTGTTCCATTTTTAGTAACAAAAAGAATATATTCGCTATCAATTGTTCCTTCATCAGAAACAAGAGTTGAGACGATTTCCCCGTCTTCTAATTCAATAATAGAACTAATTGGAGTTTTCACATTTAACTCAACTTCATCTAAAATTAAATTATATACTTTTCCTTTATTGGTGAAAGCTAGTAAATTATTATAATTTGTCTCAGTAATGGTTTGTTTAATAAATTCATTATTAGAAAGTTTTAATTTTGTTCCTACTCCGCCGCGCCGTTGTGAAATAAGCATGGAATCTTCATAAGCATAAATATTGTTTAAATTAGTTAAGTAAATAACCAACTGTTTTTTCTCTATTGGTTCTTCTTCATCTTCCTTTTCAATATTTAATACTTTTGTTCTACGGGCATCTCCATATTTTCTAGCAACTTCATTCCATCCATTGATGAGTTCTTGATTAAGTAATTCATCATTACTAAGGATATTTTCTAATCTCTCTTTTTCCTTTTCTAATTCATTTTTTTCCTTTTGTAGTTTCTCAACTTCCAAATGAGCTAAACGAGAAAGTTTAATTTCTAGAACTGCTTTTGCTTGGACGTCTGAAAGTAGAAAATTTTCTTGTAGCTTTTTATTTGCTTCAATAGTAGAAGCTGACTTTTTAATTGTCTCAACAACTTCATTAATATTCGCAAGAGCAATAAGTATACCATCAATAATATGGATTCTTGCTTTTATTTTCCTTAAATCAAATTCAAATCCTTTTCTATAAACCTCTTTTTCATGGGTAATATGAGATTGAAGAGCTTCTTTCCAACCAAATACTCTTGGAAATCTTCCATTCTCAAGCATTGTCATATTAATCCCAAAATAAGATTGAAGAGAAGTATTTTTATAAAGAAATCTCAATACTTGTGCTGGATTCGCCTTTTTTGTTAAGTATATTTTAATACAAGGTTGCTTTCCTGTCAAATCATTAAATCTTTCAATCCCATGACGTTCCTCTGAATTAAGAATATGTTCTAGCTCTCCACATATTGTATTAGTATATACTCCATACGGTATTTCTCTTACAACAAGACAATTTTCATCGGAATCAAACTCAATAACAGAACGGATTTTACAAGATTTGCCCTTACCATTTTTTAAAGATTCCTTTATCTCATCCTCATTTAAAATAACTCCTCCAGTAGGAAAATCTGGGCGGCAATAAATTTCCTCAAAGTCTATATCTGGATTTTGGAGGAGTTTAATCATCGCATTATTTACTTCTGTTAGATTAAATGATGGGATGGACGCCGCTGCGCCTACTCCGATTCCCACCGTCCCATTTACAATATTATAAAATCCTTTACTTGATAATACGGAAGGATACTGTTTTGTATCATCATAATTATTTCTCCACTCTTGAATTACTTCTTTTTCTATATCAGAGAAAAGAAGATTGCTAAAAGTAGAAAGTCTTGATTCTGTATAGCGAGGGGCCGCCCAGTTGCCACTTTCAATCAGATTACCATAGTTGCCCTCAACTTCAACAAGAGGATATCTCATGGCAAACGGCTGACCCGCGCGCATTATCACTCCTTCGCAAGAGGCATCACCATGGACATAGAAGTCCGCCATTGCCAAGCCAACAGCATTATTAGTTTTCTTAAATGGTTTTGAATGAGTAAGTTTATTGAGATTCATAGAGTAAAAAATTTGTCTAGCTGACGGCTTTAAGCAATCACGAACATCAATTAGTGCTCTTGATTGAAGAACTGCCCCAGCATACTGAGCAAAAGATTCTTTAATTACAGGTGTTAATTCCATTTTAATCTCCTTATTCCCTTATTGTAGAAAAATCAATATTACTAAAAATGAAATCTCTTCTTGGCTCAACGTCGGTCCCCATTAAATTTTCCAAAAGAGAGATAGATTCGACATCTGGATAAAGAACATCTAGTCTTTGATATTCTTCTGTAAACATTGATTCGTGAGCTTCTTCTGCGTTTAAACCTCCAAGACCCTTTGCTCTTTTTACTTCTCCCTTTATTTTCCCTCTTGCCGAATTAAATTCTTCATCAGTAAAATAGTAGCTATTCTTTTTATTATGGACTACATATAAAGGAGAACGTAACCAACAAAGCCTTCCTTCTTCAAGAAATTGAGGAGCAAGATAACGTAAAGCAGACATAATCAACAGTCCTATATGGTATCCATCCGAATCAGCATCAGTGCATATAGCAATTTTCCCATATCTCAATTTCTTAGAATCGTATTTTCCAGGAACTATATTCATGGCACTAAGAAGTAGCTTAATTTCTTCGTTCTCAAATATTTTTTCTTCTGGATGAGCAAGACAATTAATAATCTTGCCTCTAATTCCAAGAATACCATATTTCTTCACATCTCTAGCTGAGGCCATAGCTCCTGCCGCGGAATTTCCCTCCACAATCAAGAGAATAGAATCTGAACCTAAAAACTCTGCGTCCTTCAACTTGTCAGAAGAAAATACTTTTTTCTTTTGGTTTTTTTCTATGTCTTTTGTGGCTTCAAGAACTTGTTTTCTTGCTCTTTGCGCAGCTTCTTCTGCTTTCTTTTCTTTCAATAGAAAAGTTAGAATCTTTTCAAATTCGCCAGGATAGATATTTTTAAAATTCTCTAATGCCTGAGTAGTAGCTCTTTGAGCTAATCCCCTTAGAGAAGTATTATTGATTTTTGTTTTTGTTTGATTAGCAAAAGAAGGATTTGGTGTTTTACAAGCTACAGCGTAAACTAATCCTGTCCTAGCCATATCACCATCCATCCCACTCTTGATTTGCTTTTTCATAAAATTAGTAATGGCTGTTTTTAATCCTGTTTGGCTTGTTCCGCCTTCACTATGATAAAGTCCGTTTGTAAAGGTAAAACCATGTTCCCTATTTCTTGTCCATTGTAGGGCTATTTCAACTTGTTCGTCTCCATCTTTCATTTCAAAATAAATTGGAGTTTGATGAACAGGATTTGAAACGTTATCTTCTATTAAATCAATTAAACCATTCTGAGCACAATAACTTACTTTTTTATCTCCGCTTTCGAGAGAAAAAGTAAGTCCCTTTGTAAGATAAGAAAGATTCTTACATTTTTTACATAGCTCTTCAAACTTAATATCAATAGGTTCTACATTATATACATCTGGGTCAGGAGAAAATTGGATAGATGTTCCATGTTCTTCTTTGTTACTCCAATCTTCTTCTTTATAAGATATTAGTTCTCCTTTTTCCCATGAGGCTTGCGCACGGTGTCCATCTCTTACTACGCTAACATTAAATATAAGAGAGGAAAGACAAGTTGCCTTCGCGCCTATACCATTAAGTCCAGCAACTGAATTGTATACCTTATCATTGAACTTGCCGCCAGTATGAGCTTTTGAAAAGATATCTACAAGCACATTTGAACCATCCTCTCTAATACCGAAAGGAATTCCTCTGCCCTTGTCTGTGATAACCACCATATTATTAGGACCCAATTCTATTTTAATTTCTTTTCCATAGCCCATATAATATTCATCAACGCTATTAGATATAATTTCTTGTATAGCGTTATATACTCCCATCATGTCTGCGGAGCCGAGATACATTGCAATCCTTGAACGGACCCCATTTTTGAAGGATAGCGTTTGAATATCGTTTATTCCATAATTACTGTTCATAATAAGTATAAATCACCTTCTCTTTTTCTTCTAATTTTATTCCAAAATATAGACCGCTATGATTTAATGCGTATCTAATTGCTGAGCTTACTTTATAGCGATTTTTAGACCTACAGATATTATTTTCAATAAACCAATCAGCACATTCGGACTGGTCATTAAATTTTAGATTTTTCTCTGGTAATATAATCCACTTCTGCTGTTTGTTAAGATAAATAGGTTTCCCTATGTCTTCAGCATACTGCCACCCATAGCCATATAGTGATGGTCTTATACCATTACAAATGTTCGATAGACTTTTTGTTATAGTTACATCTCCCATCGCAATAGCTGCTTTAGTAAGAGATTCATATGTATTTAATACTTTTCCAGTTAATAAATCAATTTGATTAACCTTTCTTTTTGTTGTTTCATGGTTATTACCATTTATTTCTGACCAACTTCTTGTTTTATATCCAAAATTATGAATAATTTTTGAAATGTAACTTTTATTACTGTTAAAATATTCGGCAGTTTTAGTGAAATTTTTCTCGCCTTCGTTTAACCAATATGATAAGATTTCTTGGTAATCATGTTTATAATTACTATCCCCGCCTAGAGTTGCGTTATATCCATTGAAATAGCTATTATAATAAGAAATCCAATATTGTTCTCTTTCATTTAATATATCATTATTAATTTCTTCTATAACTTCCCATTTTATCATTTTTTCATCAACTGAGTTTAGCATTCGATAAAGTGGCCAATTACAATATGGTTCTTTATTCTTATCTCGTTTATGTTCTGCCCATCTATCCTTATAATTTCGTCTTGTTTGTCCGATATAACATTTATTATTAGTTAAATTTGTTATTTTATAAATGAAACCCATAATATCACCTCTATACTTATAAGTAAGACGTGAAATTTTAAATTATAAAATTTTCATACGGCGACATAAAATGATGGATATTACGTTGTCGAACTCCATCTTTAAAAGAGAGAGATTCAATATCATTTATAGTATAATTATTCAATCATATCACCACCTTCAAGTAAAATAGAAACATTCGTAATAAAATCATCTCTATTATCTAAAGGAATAAAATTCCATTTTTTCTTTAACTCAACAAATATTTCTCCTATTGTTTTATAATATCCATGACTTTTGATTTCAATTCCAATAGAACGAAATTCCTTTTCTAGTTCATCAATCATTTTCTCACTCCTTACCTAATATAATTATATCATAAAATAAAGAAAAAGTCAAGCAAATTAATGCTTGACTTTAGATTTTATTCTACTTCGTCTAAATATTGTGCTGCTTGAGCTGTTCTACTACGTTCAATAGATTCAAGCCTAACCATCGAAAATAAATCGCTATATTTTTCGCTATCTTTTAATTTTGTTAAAAGTTTAAGGCCATTTTTATCCCTAAAGACTTTCGCGTCTGTTTGTTTTACATCACCATCAAAGAATATTTTAGTTCCTTCGGCGCATCGAGCAATTAATAGTTTAATATGGTCGTCAGTAAGATTTTGAGCTTCGTTTACAATAACAATACAATTCTCTAGATTGCGGCCTCTTGCTACTGCTATTGGCATAATTTCAATCAAGCCATCGTTATATAACCTTTCAACTTCTATTGAATCTCCGATTATATCTATAATCTGTCCCATGTAAACTATTTCTTTAGAAAACATATCCCCAGGCAAGGTTCCTAATTCCCTAGTATTTTCGTTTTGAGCATTATTTGGGACAATTACAATTTTTTCTATTGAACCTTTTGCTAATTCGTGAAGAGCAAAAGAGTAGAGCAGATATGATTTACCTGTTCCATAGTTACCTGTTGCGAATACTATAGTATTATCTTTATCCAAAAGAGTATAGATTAATGCTCTTTGTTCTGGATTCCTAGGTTTTACTTTTTCATTATACTCTGTTTGGTCAATAGCTAAATAAGGACACTTGATTAATTCATTTTTCTTATTTTTAAAAATATCCACATTATTTTCGTCATAAATAAAAACATATTCATTTTCATGGAGAGATAAATTACAAGGCCCGCCCTCATAAATTCTAGCAATAGTTTCATTATCTCTATTGGCCTCTAATCTGGTAATACCATCATAATTATCACTTGGATATGAATATGTCATACTTTCGATATTTTCAAATTCGCATTTTATTAACATGTTAATGTCATTTGATACGATTATATATTTATTTTTCTTAGCTAAATAAATTAACACGTCATCAACATAATCATCTCTAATAATATCTTTATTAAAAGTGATTTTATTTTTATTGGCAAAAATTAAATTGGATGCTTTTCGGGCCTTTTTCCCAACCTCTTGATTTTTATTCTTCAAATTGTCTAATTCTTTTAGAACAGAAATATGAAGAACAATATCATCATAATTTTCGATGATTCTGGGATAATCTAATAATACGTTTGTATCAACTAGCTTCAAGTAAAACGTCCTCCTTTTGGAGAAATCTCTCCAAAATTAAAGTAAAAGTATAGCCATTCCCGTTTAAGGAAATGGCTATTTTCTATTTAGAAAACAAAGGACAAATATCTCCAATTTTCATTTTACTGTTTTTAACAGGTTCTAATGAACATCCATAATAGTCAAAACTATATTTACAAACCAAACAACAGTCTTCTTTTTCAAAACCATACTTTGTTCTTATTTCGTTATCAATACAAGATTGATATGCTTTTAAAAATATTTCACTTTTTTCTTTATTAATCTCTTCTTCAAACCATTTTTTTATATCTTCAAAAGACATAAGAAAAGATAAATTTATAATTGTATCATCAGAACAGTTTTTAAACAAGTCTTTAAATTTCCCCCATGTGATAGGTTTTGACATACTTACTCCTCTCCGAAAATCTTTTCCCAATTACAATCTTCAATATTTATATCATCCCTAAATTCAACAAAACGAGGATGCCGCAACTTCTTATCTTCGGTAAATTCCATTGCTGTAACTTTACAGGGTCGCATAGAATATTTGTCTGGTTCTTCAACAATGGCTTGTTTAATTTCGTCGTTGACACCAGAAACATACCCTAATTCTTCAACTTTCCCATTATGAAGAATCCCAAGTTCGAGAGAGCCAGCCCATCCAAAGTAGTAAGGTTTTGTAACGGGTTCTATTGGGCGCCCAGCTTCGTAGTCTTCAAATAGCTTTCCAGATACGAGATTCCCAGTTTTTAAATCCTCCCAATAAATCCAGCTACGAAGCTCTTTACCAGTATAAAGTCTAGTAGGTGTTTTGTAATGTCCGGTCAAGAAACAATCAACTTCTTTCTCCAATTCTTTCTTAACCTTAATAGTTTTCCACGCAGTTCTTTTACCAGGATTAACTGTCGCATCCTTTCTTATCATTACAATACCTTCTTCTCCATTTTCTCTTGCGTAATTAAGAAGATTTGTAATTTCTTCTGGCGTTTTAGCATATTCTGCCATTTCAATATACTCGTTATCTTCCAAATAATTTTTAAAAATATACTCGACAAATTTAATTCTATCTTGATAAGGAGAATTCAGTAAATTTTTCCCATTGAAATACCAGCAATCATGGATGTAGTAATATACATATCCATATTCTCCTTGTTGCCGCTTTATACTTTTATCTGGCAAGCATTGAAGAACAGAGGTCATATCACTACTCGTTTTTCCATGCTGATAAAGTTCTCCAATAATAATAGTATTTTCTGGAATTTTTTCAATGCTTTTGAGAATATGAGGAAGATGAGCAGTTTTATCAGCATATTCGCCTGTTACTCTTGAAATAGTTCTACTCTGCATAGCAATTCTTCCATTTGAAATTACTGTTCGATTATAATGACCATCTTTTTTCAATGAAGCAATATAATCATCGCTAGCAATTCTAGTCAAGATTTCACTTTCTTTTCTTTCTTTTGAATATGACGATGGGAAATCCCAATATTTCTCTGGTGACAATTCAAACAAATTTTCCATTCAAATACCTCTTTTCATTTTTATAATTATATTATACCATAAAATAACTAAAAAGTCAAGAGAAACGAAAATATAGATGGAGAATTAAATAAATTTACTTATTCTTTAGAGGGAGGTGACTCTATGAAGGATGTTGAAGGTTTTTTCAACATAGTTGATAAATTAGTTGGTACACCACTATATTTGATAATGTGTATTGGATTAATTGTTTTCTTTGTTTATTACTTTTGGAAAGTAGCTCCGTCCCGTTATAAGGCTTTTGAAGATTTGATTAGGGATAATTCAAAGCAAACGGCAGAAATTTCTAAAATAACAGCTCAATATGAAAAAACGCTAGATAACTCAAATAAAGTTATTGAAAATAATACTGCCGCGTTAAAAAGCACCCAAGCAATGTTAGAGTTGTTAAATTCAAAGGTTGATGAAGCCGTAAGCACGGAAAAGAGTTTAGGTAGAAAAATTGATGATTGTGGGGACAAATTGACAGATATGCACATAGCTATTGCCGAAATGAGCGGAAAATTGAATTAAGTAAGAACTTGACTCCTTTACGATTTTATGGTATAATATAATTGTAAAGGAGTTAATTTATATGAAAAATAATTACCATAAAAAAATAACTCGCGAAGATAAGTTTGCTAGAAAATATTATTGTCAAAGAGCCAGATTAAATTCTATTAGAGCAGATAAGAAATTTAATAAAAGAAAATTTAGAAGAAAGGTGAATCGAAATGAGGTATTGTATTTATACTGATGGCGCGACTAGTAATAATGGGAGACAAAACGCAAAAGGAGGTTGGGCCGCAATTCTTATTAAAGATGAGGAAAATCAAGAATATGAAATAAGAAGCGGCGGAGAAATGCCAACTACTAACCAAAGAATGGAACTTACTGGCGCTATTGAAGGACTAAAAATGATACCTGACCTTTCTTTTAGTGATGAGGTAGTTTTATATACAGATAGTGCTTATTTGTGTAATTGTTATCTTAATAAATGGTATGCCACTTGGGAACGGAATGGATGGAAAAATAGCAAGAAAGAACCAGTAGCAAATAGGGATTTGTGGGAATTACTTATTCCTTATTTTAGAAATCCTCAAATAACAATTTCAAAAGTAAAAGGCCACGCAGGCAATTATTATAATGAATTAGTTGATGAATTAGCTGTTAATGAAAGAGAAAAATTGATGTAAAGGAAAGATAGTTATGAAGTTTAAAAGTCCAACTTATGGAACTCTTGAAAAAGAGCAAGTTTTTAAATATTTAAAAAAGACAATACTCCAAGAGAAAGGCAACTATAAAGTTATTGTTGGAACAGATTCTCAGAATACATATAAGACTAAAATGGTAGTTGTAATTTGTCTTATTAATGAGGGTCGGGGAGGAGTATTCTTTTATCATATAGATATGCTACCAAAGATAAAGAATCTTAATACAAAGATTTTTACTGAAACAGAAAAAAGCCTTGAAATTGCGCGGGAATTAAACGAGTATTTCCATGAGGAAGGTATTCGCGCGGACGTGGAAATCCATGTTGATATTGGACGAGAAGGAAAAACTAAGGATTTGATTCAAAGTATTTTAGGTTGGATTACGGCAGAGGGCTTTGTAGCGAAGATAAAAGATGAAAGCTATGTGGCAAGTACAATCGCAGACAGGATATCTAAGTGAGTGGAGTACAAGAGAAAGAAAAAGAAAGAAATCCCTCTGCACTCCAAAGAAAGATAAAAGAAAGAGAATTATCCAATTTAAAAAATTAAGTCATAATATAAATTTGACTTTTAAAATAATTTATATTATTATATTAGGAGGAAGAAAATGAAAATTGAGAATATAAATCATCCATCTCATTACAATTCCAGTCATTTTGAAGTTATAGATTTTATAGAAATATTTGATTTAGATTTCTGTCTTGGAAATGCCGTTAAATATATTTGTAGAGCTGGGAAAAAGAATCCTGATACTTTAGTTGAAGATTTAGAAAAAGCTAAATGGTATTTAGAGGAAGAAAGAAGATTTCTTAGTCTTAAAAAAGAAAAAGAACTTAAATCTTATAAAGAAATGCCATTGCCTTATGCTCATAGAATTACAGGAATTTTCTGCGAAGGACAAAATTTTAAGATTAATGGTAGTTCACCTATTTATAATATTATAAATTCAATTTTTGAAAATGGATTCTATTATAGAGAAGGTTATATAAAAGTAGCTATAAAAGATTTAGAAAATATTATTAACAAAATAGGAGAATAAGTTTATAGAGTAGTAAATAAGTTTTACTACTCTTTTTTTAGATTAGAAAGAAAAGGGGTGAGTTTATTGGCAACCTACAAACGAATAAATCAATTAGGTCAGACTTACTCTGTCGGGGATAATGATTTTCTTCCTGTTGACGTTCAAGGCGCATCAGAAACACAAAAGGTGAAAAAATCAGATTTATTTTACGGCTATGTAGAAGATGCACCTAACGACGAAAATACAAGGAATTGGACATGGGCACGTCGTAATGGAAATTGGTATAGAATCTATCCAGACGATTACGTATTTGAAGCTCCAACAGATGGTAAAATTTATGTTAGGGTAAATGGAGAGTGGGTATCTGTCACTGGAGTTAGTGGAGATATGTTACAGTCCGTTTATGATACGCATGGAAAATCAACAGATATATTCGACTATGTTGATAATGCGGTTGGAATTCCAGACAACGCTTCTGAATCATTACTTGGCGCGCCAATAGTAAAAACAGGTAAACTTATTTACAAAGACTATGGTATTGAAACAGATGTATTGAATTGTCTTATTTATGGAGAAACAATTCATAGATTAGAAAACCCAATTTTGGCGAAGAGTTTTGAAAACAAATCTACTTTAGCAGGTATAGATGTTATCAATCTATTTGTTATTGGCAGAGATTTATTAACAGACAGAAATTTAGTTATAGGCTCTTTTAATAACGGTGAAGATAATACTGTTGTTAGAACTTCAAAACCTGCCAAAGTGAATAAAGGAGAAACTTATACTTTCGAGGATGGCGAAAAAATTTTAAATTTGAAAGTGGTTTCTGTAAATCGTTTAAATGAACCAGACGGAGTTTTTTCAACAACCTTTTTACCAAACAAATCTAAAATAACAATTCCAGACAATGTTGAATATGTTGGAGTAGAATTACAATTCTCTGATAAAAGAGAGATTGATTTAGAAGAGTTTAATAATTATTATTTGTTAGGAACAGTAGTTTATTATGATAATCAATATAATGACTTTTATTTAGAAGTAGATACTCCGCTATATTCATTAGATTCTGTAGCTAGCGATTATTGTGATTTTAATAAAGGATTAATATATCACAATATAAAGAAGGATACTTTGACCTACAATGCTGGATGGACTGTTTCTGTTGTGGGAAGCGGGTTTAAAAATTCGACTATACCATTTGAACTATCTCTTGGCCAGACTTCTTGGGTAGAAAATTCACTTATTTATGGAGATTCAAATGTTTTGCCTGCGAAAAGTATTGATGATTTTGCGGTAAGCGACACTGAATGTATAGCTTTTCATAATGGGAAAGCTTATATAAGAATAAATTATGAACATCTCCAAAGAAATCCTGGTCAGACGAATCAAGATTATGAGAATGGATTAGAAGGATTCTTATACTCAAATCCAATAGATGTTATATATAAATTAGATTCTCCTGTTGTTTTTGATATAAATGCTCCATCAGAGAGAGCGTCTGGAGGGCCGCGAAGAATATATACTTTTGATAGTATTACAAATTTCTTTGCCGTTGGAATTTCTACAATCTCAGAAGAGGATATGATTTTTTCTCAATGTGATTTAGAAATGAGATTTGATAATGTAGTTAATCACTTAGTTAGAAAACGTGGAGACGTAATGATTGGTGATTTAACTTTAAAGGGTTATACCACTCTTTTTACGCATAGTATTAAAGGCTATCCAGAAGATGAAATAGCTGATGGTTCTTTGAAATTAAATTCTGATTCAGAAGATAAGGTTTATGTGAACGGAGATAATCCAGTTCTTGATTTGAGAGATTTTACTATAAAACTTGATTGGGAACCAAAAGCACAAACAATTTCTGATAAAGAAGCTAACGATAAGCGGCTTGTTAATGCTGAATACATACACAGAGACTACGCACCTCTTGATAGCGCCCCTCTTGTTGGTGTTCCTACTGCTCCAAAAGCAACAAAATTAGGAACTAGCCAGATTGCGACAGGTGAGTTTGTAGAGGAAAACTATTATAATAAAACCGAAGCAGACGGAAATTACATTCATTCTGTTGATGGAGAAGCTAGTGGCAATTTAGTTTTAAATGAAACTCTTCCAAAGAACGTAACTAATAAGAAAAGAATTCCAAACGTAGAATTTATTGAAACTTATTACTATGATTCTGACGAAACGGACGGCAAGTTCGCACCTATTGATAGTCCTCATTTAACTGGCATTCCGACAACTCCAATGCCAGATGAAGTAACTGGAACACAGATTACTAATATTGATTACGTAAAGAATAATTACTATAGTAAGAATGGCGGGCCAGTATATGGTGATGTTACTGTTGAAGGGACTCCTGATAAAAAGGGAGATTTAATAGTTAAAGGTAACATTAACAATGCCAAATATGGTTCGGACGGTATAACAGTAACCAATAAAAATTTAGCAGTAGTTACTGATAATGTTGGCAATATTGTTACTACTGACGTAACTACAAGCGAAATCCAGTCTTTAAAGAATATAAAAGGAAATATTCAGTCTCAAATTGACAACATTCCCAAATACAACTATTTATCTGGACTTTCTATTGATGTAACTGGAGCAGAATGGCCTGCTCAGAGCGTTATAGATACCGCCGCGAAAGCGAAAATTACAGCCACTTATCCAAGCCCAAAAATGTGGGACGCGGTAACAGTTGCGGTAACTTTATTGCCAAGTGATAAGAGAAGAGATTTGCTGTATTACTATACTGATGGCTCTCTTGGAAGTGCGGCAGGCTGGTATTATCTTTATGATTTATCTACCTCAATCAATAGAGCAAATGGAACTACTGCTGGTATTGTAGAGGATTCTACTAATGGAGATGTTAGTTTTGCTGACGGTTCTCCAACAGTTCATCATTCAGAAACAGCGGATAAGTTATCTACTGCGCGCACTATTAATGGAACTTCTTTTGATGGTAGTGCTAATATTACTACGGCTAAGTGGGGAACAACTAGGACTTTTAATACTAGTGGAGTTATGACAGGTTCTACTTCTGTTGATGGTAGTAGCAATATTAATTTGAATTTAACTTATAATTATATACCATTACCAGAAAATTCGGATTTAAATAATTATAAAACATTCGGACATTATTATGTTGAACTGGTAAAAATCGCAAGGACATTTATTAATTGTCCGACGGAGCAAGCTTTTGGTTTAGAAATAATCAGTTCGGGAGCTGGAATAGCTCAAATAATCACAACATACTCTCCTGAAGACTCTGAAAGATATTATAGGATATGTTATAATTCTTCTTGGTCTCCCTGGTATAGAATTTATTCAGAGTCAGACAAACCCACTCCCACAGGAATTGGTGCTTTACCACTTACTGGAGGAACTGTTACAGGAACATTAGTTCTATCTAAAACTCAAGATGCGGATGGGGGATTAGATAATCAGCCAGCGTTAATAGTCGGAGGAACATCTTCTCAGCCACATATAGAAATAGACAGTAACGAAGTAATGGCAAAGGAAAATAGCATAAGCTCAGCTCCGCTATATTTAAATATGGGTGGAGGAAACGTAATTATTGGTTCTGGTGGGTTAACTGTTTCCGGAGGTTCAAAATTCTCTGGAACAGTAGAAATTCAAACACCAATCGCAGACAATCACGCAACAACTAAAAAGTATGTGGACGAATTGGCTTTAGGTAAAGAATTGGTTTTAGAAGGTAATCCAGTCTCCATCGCCTACGCGGGCGCGAATCGCATTGATGCTCTTACCCTCTACGGCGAAACCCCTCAGGGCGGTACTACGGAGGCTCCTGTGGCGCTCACGGGGGTGGATAGCGTTCATGTGTGCGGGAGGAACTTGCTGCCCAACAAAGCAACAACGGGAATCGTTCATGGCGTCAGTTATACCGTTAATACAGATGGGAGTATTACCGCAAAGGGAACTGCGACGACATGGGCGCCTATTGTGTTTACGCCTAACTTATCCCTTCCAGCCGGAACATACACTCTTACGGCCGGCGCACTATCAAGTGGAACGATACTTGTAATCGCAAGGAATCTTCAATCAGAAGGGTCTATCGTTATGATAAATGGCGGCTCTAAAACATTTTCGATAGCGGAAGCGATTGAAAATTATATCGCGTTCATTAGCGTAGCCCCTGGCAATACTGTGGATTTCGTGTGTTATCCCATGCTCAATCTCGGCAACACCGCATTGCCCTACGAACCCTATCGCGGCAGCGTGACGCCTCTCCCCATCCCCCGTGCTCTGCATGAGGTTGGCGACGTGAGGGACGTGTGCCGGACGAGGGTGAAGAGCGTCTATGATAAGAGGATTGTGCTGGATGGGACGGAGAATTGGTTCATATCAAAAGGTGTGTTTTTTTATAAAAGCGCGGTAACGGATAATGCACTTACAATGGCCGCTTGTGATAGATATAAATTTCATATAACAGACAACGGAGTTTCTGGCGTTACAACTGACAAAACCTTTGCTTTCAATATAGCCACACCCGAACGCATTATGATTCGAGATGATGATTATACTTCCATTGAAGAATTTAAAGCGCACCTTACCGATAATCCTTTAACCGTCTACTATCAAAGCACCGCCTACGACGGCACAAACGGTCTGGACGTGTGCTTGGCGGAGTACCAGACGGGCTTCGCGGAGCTGGACGGAAAAAATGTACAAGCTGCTTATAATCCAAACAATGGTCGCCCCTATGGGATTTTCAATTCCTACAATATCATCAAAACGAGTGATGGTGTTGTTTGTAGCCAAGCAAAAACAGAGCATGGAAATTTAAATTGGGGATATGTTTATGCATCCAATATGCCGATAACGGATATTATATTCGGCCTTATCGGCAGCGATATCACGTCCAGAACTGAGTTGAATGCCTACCTCGCCGCCCAAAAAGAAGCAGGAACGCCTGTACAAATAGCCTACCAGCTCGCCACGCCAGAAGTGTACGCTACGGACCCGCTGGACATTGACAACGCCGCCGGGCCTCTCACCGTCTTGACCGGAGGGGAGGTCGAGGTTTATAATACTTCGCTTGTGGGTGAACGAGAATTAAATCTAAAGGCGAATATAAATGATGTTTTATTATTAGATAATAAAAATCCTTATACTCCAACCAGTAATTATAATCCGGCAACAAAAAAATACGTTGATGACGCTATGGCTTCCGCTGGAACGGGAGATATGTTAAAAAATGTCTACGATACCAACAACAATGGAATCGTGGACAATGCGGAAAAAGTAAATGGACTTACCGTCCAGACAGCGGTGCCAGCAAATGCGAAGTTTACCGATACAACCTATGGAGTAGTATCAACAAGTGCTAACGGCCTAGCTCCGAAACTCCCTGGAAATACTACTTCCTATCTTCGCGGAGACGGAACATGGGCGACAATAAGTGTCCCATCTGGTGCGGTTTCAGGTGTAAAGGGTAACGCAGAATCTACCTATCGCACAGGTAATGTAAATTTAACCCCAGCGAATATTGGAGCTATACCTAATGGTGGAGCGGCAAGTTTGACCGACGAATTAACTATAAATGCTTCCGGTCACCCAATTACAGTATCAAACGGAAACATTTCAATAGAAGACGCGAACATTTCAATAGTAAATGGCGAATTAAATTATGACGCAGGAACTTACTAAGAGGTGAGACGATGCCAACTAAAACAGAAACTTTATTAAGTTCTTTAAAAATCAACAAGCTAACTCGTTCTCAATTCCTTACTGCGAAAGCGGCAGATGAGGTAGACCTTGATAATGAATTTTATATGACTGGAGAAGTTTTAGGCGAAGGTGATATGTTAAAAGAAGTCTACGATAAAGATGGGGACGGTATCGTAGATAACGCAGAGAAAGTTAATGGATTGACAGTTTTAACGGCTGTTCCAGCAAACGCAAAATTCACAGATACGACTTACGCTGTTTTCAAAGGAGCAACTTCTTCAACCGGCGGAGGGGCTGGACTTGTTCCAGCCCCGTCCTCCAACCAGCAGAACACTTTTTTACGCGGCGATGGTAACTGGGCTTCTCCTTCGCAGCCAACAGTCAATAATTCAACAATAACTATTACTCAAAACGGGGTTTCAAAAGGAGCGTTCGGTCTTAACCAGAGTAATGGATTAACCATTCCTTTGACAGACACAACTTATAGCCAAGCTACATCAACAACCTTTGGACTTGTTAAAATTGGATATGAAGCTTCTGATAAGAACTATCCTGTTTCACTTAGTTCTGAAGGTAAGGCATTTGTTAAAGTGCCTTGGACAGATACCAATACAACGTATTCTCAAGCCACTTCTGGCACACTTGGTTTAATTAAAATTGGATATGCTGAAAGTGGAAAAAACTATCCGGTTGAACTTAATAGTTCTGGGCAAGCGTTTGTAAATGTTCCATGGACTGATTCTGTTGCAAATAACCCTGCTATAACAATTACACAAAACGGCGCATCCAAAGGTTCTTTTACTCTAAATCAGACTTCCGCTGAAACAATTGCCCTAACTGACACGACATATTCAACGTTCGTTAAATCTGGCACAGGAGCTAAAGCTGGATTGGTTCCAGCACCAAGCACAACAGCTGGAACAACAAAGTATCTAAGAGAAGATGGCACATGGACAGCCCCTCCTAACACAACGTATGCTAACTTTAAAGCTGCTACTGCTAGTGCCGCTGGTGGTTCAGGACTTGTCCCCGCACCAGCCGCTGGAAAACAAACTAGCTATTTAAGAGGAGACGGCACTTGGGCTATTCCATCCCAACCCACTGTTAATAATGCGACCATTACAGTAAAGCAAGCGGGCGCGGTAAAGGGTAGCTTTACTTTAAATCAATCTGGTGCGGCCACCATAGAACTTACTGATAATAATACTACTTATAGTGCTGTTTCTACATCTGCCGCTGGATTAGCTCCTAAATTGCCGGGCAATACCACTACTTTCCTTCGTGGTGATGGAACTTGGTCTTCAACTAGTTTTAGTGGTGGCACCGTTAGCGGCGCTACGACATTCAGTAGCAATGTTACAGTAAACGGTGAGTTTAATTACGATGGCGGATTATATTAAGAGGTGTTTATTATGGCAATAAAAATATATCGGCAAAATACTTCGGCTGCTTCGGCCGCCCCCCCCTCTAGTTTAAACTACGGAGAATTAGCTTGCGATAAAGATGGAACTATTTATGTAGGGAACAGTTCTAATGAAGCAGTTAGCAGAGTTAGTTATGCTGTTTCTGCTGGTACAGCTAATTCAGCTAATTCAGCCACTACTGCTACAACGGCAACGAATGCTACTAACGCTACAAATGCTACTGGCGTAACAGGTAATATTAAAGGAATGACTATTTCTATACACGCTGGTGACCCATACTCTTGGTTTTTAAATTATAATGGAACAGGTAACTATGGTGGAGTAAGAAAGTATTATGCTTGTATTCATGCCGACCAAGCTGATTCTGCTAGAGCATCAAATATTAGTATGAGTTATAACGGCAATCTATATATTAGTTATTCGTAAGGAGGAGTTCCTCCTTACAAGGAGGAAATAACCTATGGCGATTAAAAATAAACGACAATCAAGCACTACTGCCTCTCCAGCAGCTCCAGCTTCTCTTAATTATGGAGAGATAGCAATTGCGAATGACGGAACTATATATGCTGGAGATAAGTCTAATAAAGCAGCAAGCAAGGTTTCTTTTGCTGATACATGTGATTTAGCTGGAAATGCGGTTAATGCTTCAGCGGCGGACAGTGCTGTATCAGCAACAAAGGCTAGTCAAGATGCTTCTGGAAATACAATAACGACTTCTTACGGCTCTTCTATTGATGTTAGTGGAAATACAATTAGACTAAAATCTAAAAGCGGAGCAGTATTATCTACCATAACCTCTCCATACGCCACAAGGGCTGGTTCATGTAATAGTATTCAAATATACAATAGCAATTGGAATGGTACAGATGGCTCAGTTAGTGCTGTCTATGCTAATGCAAACAAGTCTTATTTAAATCTAACTGCTTCTAACGCGGCTGGAACAGCATGGCCAAACATATCTGTTTCAAGAATTAATGGGCACGTTTTAAACATGGGATATGACGGGAATTTGTGGATAAGTTGGTAAATAGTTGGGGGTGATATATTGGCTTTATTCTACAACAATACGCAAGTATCAACAACTCAAAATGTATATTTAAATAGCCAGGCATCAAATCAAGTTTTCTTCAATAATAATTTAGTTTGGAAAAGAACTTTCGGTGGTTTCCCAGGAAGAACATGGGAACATTATACAAATTTAACTGATGGTGGAAGTGGCTATGGCGCGGAATCAAGACAAACAGACGCTGTTCTCGTCTTAAACGGAGGATATAACGGCTCTAGTGCTCAATGTTTGTTATATACTGATTTTACCCCATGGAATACATTAACGATAAATGTCAATGATGGTAGTTGTTCGTATGCACAATTTAGATTTGGTGTATCGAATGGAATAGTAAATCTTTATGGAAATAATCAAGTAAAGGCTTGGGAGAATAATAGTATCGTGAGTTGGAGTCCTATTGGCTCAAAGTCTTTAGATATATCAAGTGTTACTGGTAATAAATATATATTTATTTATCTATATTCCGGTTCTACTGTCGCTGCTAACTGGTGCCACATCAATTCGGTAGTCTTATCATAAGGAGATATTATGATGATGAAATTTTATACAATCGACGCCCCCCCCTAAATTTACAATCTTCTTTTGAAAGAGGTGGATATTAATGGCATTATATTACAATAATACAAATATCCCCTCTTCTTCAAATGTTTATATAAATAACCAATCATGCAAAGCTGTATATTACAATAACAATCTCGTTTGGCAAAAAGATGAATCTATATATCCCGGTTATACTTGGAATAGAAGAGGAAGTGTTCTTAGTGAAACTGGAACCGCGCCGCCAAGTGTAATTCAGCGTCCGGTATCTGGCAATGTTGGTAATGATAGTGCTGTATATGCAGTTGTAAATCTTACTCCTTGGAATAAAATATATTTTGATTATTCTGTCTATTGGGTTGAACCATATTCTACTGGAATGGTTGGAATCGGTAACTTTGACACATATGGTATAAATGGCGGATGGCCAAATGTTACTGGCATTGGATGGGATAACTCAATCAATACTTATCACACTGACCCAAATGGACAAGGATGGGGTAATGGCTCAGTATCAAAACGATTTACACTTACATTAGATGTGTCAGGTTTTCAAAACAATTGGGCCGTAGGCATATTCGGCAGAGCAAGTTCTACAGTTCAAGCTACAATTCATCTTGTATTAAATAAATGTTGGTGTACCAAATAAGGAGGAAATTATAATGGTTAAAATTAAACTTTCAAATGGAACAGAATATGAAGTTCTTCCAGTGACAGCAGTCTATCCCAGTTATTCATCAAATTCTAGAAGTAGAATGGAGATTCACATGCCTCTTGATGCCATGACTGATGCGGAATTTATTGCTTTATTTTCAGATAAAGACCTAACAAAGAAAATCTCAATTATCAATACAGAAACAGATAGCAATATCACTTATGAAGGATATAATGAGCCTTTTTCTATTGGAGTAAGTAGATATGATACTACTGTTGTTGCCACAGGAGAACCAGTAGAAGAATATCATCTAGTAGCAAATCTTGAACAATTGACATATCAAGAAGCAGATGTAAGAAGAATGAAAGAAATTCTAGAACAAATGAGTAAACAAGCGTAAGTATAGTAATATAGGAGGTAGTTTATATGGATTGGTCAACAATTCTTCCTTTTATCCTCACTTTAGGAGGACTTATTTTACTTGTCCTATCAAATAATCTAATTGGCGGTTTTAATGCGATAGCTGAAGGAACCTTTGATAAAGAAAAAAGTAAGAAAGGCATTATTAAAGCAACAGGAATCCTTCTGGGTCTTATTGCTGGCTATGTGGCTGGGATGATGGTTCCAGATATTTCAATAGGAATGGTAAACGGGCAAACGATGACTATGGCACAGGCCGTGTCAGCAATTATTACTGGTGCTTACGGCGTGTATGGCTATAAATTTGTTCAAAAGTGTATTGAAGCTTTACAGTTAAAAATAAATACAAACCCCATAGATAGTGGAGAAATAGATGAAGTTGCTTCTAGACAAAGAGGTAGCTAATACAAATATAGGAGAAAAATATGTCTATTTATACAGGAAGAACTCAAGTCCCATTCTATTATAGTTGCTATGGTTACACAAGAGGGAATGGGAAAACTTGGCATGGAGGCATAGACTTAGTAGGATTAGATAGCACAACTATTCTTATGCCAGACTATGATGGTAAGTCTATTAGCGGAACTGTAGTTTCCTCTCGTAAAGTAGACAAAAGTAGTGGAGATTTAACTTGGGAGTGGGGTTGGTATGTATGTGTTCAACTAGATACTAATCAAACCCCAGACGCGGTTAATTTTCTCTACTTCTGCCACAACGAAAGGAATTTAGTAAAGGTAGGACAAAAAGTAAAAACAGGAGACTCAATTGCTATTATGGGCAATAGTGGCAATGCTTCATTTGCTAATCCTCCAATTAAACATTGCCATTTAGAGGTTCGCGCGACACGTAGTGGAAAAGGATTAGACCCAACTCACTATGCTGGTTGCTCCAACAGCACTGGGATTTATGGAAGTTCTAATAATACTACTCCAAATCAAGAGTTTAGAGGAATTGATGTATCTAAATATCAAGGTAGAATAGATTGGAGCCAAGTGAAAAACGCAGGTTATAATTTTGCTTTTATCAGAGTAGGATATTGTAATTATGATGGAACGATAAATGAAGGATATGACCCATATTATGAAACCAATATGACTAATGCTATTGCCGCAGGATTAAACGTAGGTGTATATGTATACTCATACGCAAAAACTACTTCTGCGGCTGAGGTATGCGCGCGAGCGGTTTTAGAAAAAATAAAACCTTATAAATTAACAATGCCTGTTGCTTTTGATTTTGAAGATAGTAAGACTTATGCTAGTTTGGGTAAAACAAATAATACAGCAATTTGTAAAACTTTCTTAGACACCATTCAAAATGCTGGATATTATGCTATGATTTATACTTATACAAACTTTGCCAATAGCTATTTAGAAATGTCTAATTTATCTTCTTTTGATACATGGATAGCAGACTATCGCGGTTATGTTGGATATAAAGGCAGCTATGGTATATGGCAATATAGCTCAAAGGGAACTGTCTCAGGAATTAGTGGAAATGTAGATATGAATATTGCTTACAAGGATTATCCAGCTTTAATTAGTGGCGGTTCCACAGGAGGTGGAGATGTGGAGAATTTATCTGCTTTAAGATACAGAGTAAAGATTGAAAACAAATGTCAAGGTTTTGGTTCAAAAAACGTAGATGACGTAATTAAGATAAATGATTCGAGCTATCTTCCTATTGGAGATTATAAAATTCTTAGTAAAGAAAATACTGTTGGCGAGCAAGGTTTTTACTGGTGTGAGATTAGACTACCAGATGGGCGCTCTTGTTATGCCGTGTATAATCTTCCAGACGGTAGATGCGAAATAGTTGATGCGACTATTGATGTTCCAGTAGAGAATAAATCTTTAAAGATTATTACCGCAAATAAAAATCAAGCATTCTTATCTCGTAATACAAGCGACGTTGTGAAATTTGGAGACAGTAGTTATATTCCAGTTGGGGTATATCCTTTAGTAACAATTGATACCGAAGCACACGACGAAGGATTCTATTGGTGTCAATTTAAATATACAAATGGTAATTCTTATTATGCAGTATATAATTTACCAGATGGAAGATGTGAAATAATTGATACGCCTGTTGAACCAGAACCAACGCCAGACCCAGACCCAGAGCCAACTCCTGAACCAGAGCCAGAGCCAGAGGTTTCTCGCGAGGAGTTCAACGAGGTAGTAGAACGTATTGACGACTTAGAAGAAATCGTTAATAATTTAAGTAAGGTCGTAGAAACTTTTGGAAGTCAATTAGATGCTTTGAGTATCGAGATTCAAAATCTACCAGATTATTCAAAAGATATAACAGAAGTTAATAATAGGGTAGATAATATTTATGATTGGGTTCGCTCTTTTGGAGAATAACTCATTTCTTTGACTTTTTTACCAAATTATGCTATAATAATTATAGAACGATAGGAATTGGTTTTGAGTGCAAACTCATTTTTATGTTTTTGTGGTAAACTACATAATTTGAAAGAGTCTTTGGAGATTGAGTTGCTCTATAAAAGATTCTAACTTATCGTTCTAAAGGGCTGGTCGCGAGACCCTGGTCCATCTTTAGGAGGGGAAGTATCCCCTCCATTTTATGCGGTAGTAAGCCTAATGGTAAGGCAGTTGTTTGCTAAACAATCAGTAGTCGAGTAAAATCGGCGTGCAGGTTCAAGTCCTGTCTACCGCGCCATTTTAGAAAGGTGGAGCTTATGATTAAATTAATTATTTTGCTTGGCGTTGTTTTTACAATCGTTTGTTATAGTTGTTTGGTTGTAGCAGGAAGGTGTGATAAATATTGATAAATATTATTATTCCTTATTATAATGCTAGTGCTACGATAGAAAGAGCATTACATTCAATAGCAATGCAAACAGCTTATAGAAAAGTAATTGTAACAATTGTAGATGATTGTTCTGACGAACTTATTGAGTATTGGGATAGCAGAAATGAATTAATGGTTAAAAATTCTACTGAAACTTTTCTTTATGAATGTATTTTTTCTAAATTTTCTTCCCTTAATATAAATTATTTATGTAGTGATGTAAATTTAGGACCTGGAGCGGCTAGGAACATTGGACTTGAAAATTCATTTTGTGATTGGATTATGTTTTTAGATTCGGACGATGCGCTATCGAGTCCCATTGCTATTGAAACTATAAACAAGGAAATACAATTGAATCAACCAGACATTTTTATTACTAGATTCCAACAACAAACTTTTTCCACTCTAATTTCAATGAAGTTAGATAATACAACCTGGCTACATGGGAAAGTATTTAATAGAAATTTTCTTGATGTAAATAAAATTAAATTCCCGGAAATTAGAGCCAATGAGGATTCGGCCTTTTGTTCTATTGCTTTTAAAAAAGCAAAAAATATTAAACAATTAGATTTTATTTCTTACGTATGGATAAATAACAGAGAATCTATGACTCGCGCGGATGAAGATTATTATGGTAATTTTTTAACAGAATACATTGCTGGCCGAGAGTTTGTATATAATTATTTATTTAAAGAGTTTGGAAAATCAGAAGAACTCACAGATGAATTACTTACGACTTGTCTTAATATTTATTGGCAATTTATTGATTTGGAAAATTATAGGCCAGAAATGGTGGATACCTATTTAAAAGAAGTCAAAAACTATTTGAAACTAACAAATTTAAATAGTTATTTGAAGGATAATAATTTTCTTCGTCGTTTAAAAATCCGATATTGGGATAAAAAGGTAAAGCCCCATTATGGGCCTCTTATTCCAGACATTGGATTAATAGAATTTTATGAATCTCTATATTCCGGGATTTACAATTGGGGTGATTAGAATGGCGAAATGTGGAACAGGGACAAAATCTTCTGGAGGGAAGAAGCCGAAGAAAGGAAAGTAAACTATTTAAGGATTGTAAAATGAAAAAGAAAGTTGATAATTTAGGAAGAATTATTTTACCTGCGGAAGTTAGACGTGACCTTGGGATACAAGTTGGAGAAGAATTAAATTTGGATGTTGATGATGGAAAGATTATTTTGTCTAGACAGTCTTCAAAATGTGCAATTTGTGGAAGTGAAGAGGTTTGGTATAAAATTAAAAATCAAGGACTTTGCAGGGAATGCTTTAAAGAAATAAGATGCATTGAGGAGCAAGAAGATTGATTCTTCTTGCTTTATTCATATTTTAAAGAGGTGGTATTATGGCTAATAAACAATTTTTAAGAGCCAATGCCCAACGATTTGTTGATAGTGGATACTTACATTCATACAAAAGAAATTTTTTAACTGTAGCTGGTCAATTAGATTTAACTCCACTTCAAGTAAATCAAATTCTAAATAGTTTTATTGAAAAGAAAAAAATTGATTTTGAAAACTTTTGTAAGACTTATAAAGTAAATTTTGATAATGATTTTTCTAGTGAATTAGCGAAGATATTAGTTTCTGGTAATAAAAATGCTGATGACTTACTAAAAAACAAAATTAATTCTATTCTTGATAAATTAGATGAACCGCTTTTTGAAGATGTAAGAGAGAAATTTAATTTGTTCGTGGAAAATTTTGACCCCTCAGACGCGATTTATTCTTCTACGCAAAAGAAAAAATTAGCAACACAAAAAAATATTTATTTGAATAAAAAGGAGTTAATGTCAAAAACAGGATTCGAGGCTTTAAGAAATGCTTTTTTAAAAGACTTGCAAAATAAAGATAGAGAATCGTGGGAATCACTTAGGTTAATTTTGGATTCTATAAGTAAATCTGGTGGTTCAACTTCTATATTAGCAACAGCTGTTGGATTAACTAAGCTATCAAAAGAAAATATAGATACAAAATTAGATTTCGGATATTTAAGAGAACAAATAACTTTAAATTTGGGTCTTGAAGATAGCAGCACTAGGAAAAGCGGAATATATAATAATGTGAAAGGATTATTTTCTGAAATTGTTGCGGAAGGAGCTTTAAATCAAATTGAAAATGTTTTGGTAAAAGGAACTGGAACAACAAATATTAATAATATTACAGCAAAGGCAGATATCACTATTGAATTACCTAATGCCGATGATATTTTAGGCGTTTCAGTTAAAAATATGGTTTTAATTGATGAATATAGCAAAAATTTTAAAAAAGCGACAGATTTGTTTAAAGTTCAAGATTTAACTTTAGGTAATTTAGACACTATGATAAATATGTCTCCTACAGCTAAAGCCATTCCATCTATTTCTGAAATAACAGAAAAGGTATATTATTTAATAATAAACGAACAATTTTTTTCTACTTATGGTTCAAGAGATAAAGAAACTGGAACATATATCAAGCAAGAAAAAACTAAGAAAATAAGTGATTTTTTAGATTCTTATTTCTTGGCTTTAGCTGGAGTATGGTTTGGAGATGGGGTTGCAACCGCTTTAGAAGAAGGAACAAATACTTATTTGATGAATAATGGTTTAGTATATGACCCAAATAGAGAAATTATTATTCCTGTTTATAAAATGTTAGAATTAATTCAAGAGCAAATTACAAATTATGGCGGAAAGATGAACTCTGGGAAAATTAATTATTATTTTAATACCTCAATTAATCCTGATGAATTTTATAGAGAAAAAATGAAAAGTGCCCCAGTAGAAGGACAAAAATCTCATTCTTATCCACAGTCACTTATGGATGTTGGTATAGCTAAAGGAGAGCAAGTTAAAAATAATATGAAGGTGTCAGTCACACTTTTATTTTTAGATGAGTTAATTAAAGAGGCCAAAATTGGTAATTGACTTTTGAATAAAAATGTGATATAATATTTATAGTAAGTTGAAAGGAGGTAGCTCGATGGGAAAGGTTCTACATATAACAGATGCTTATTTTAAATTACCAGAAGATTTTGAAGGCACTCTATCGGATGCTTTGTTTTTGTTTTATAGAGCAAGAGCTAAATCCGAACAACTTAATGAGATTACTACCGAAGAGAATATAAATATAGCAAAATTCAATGAATTAGAAAATAAAACATATTCTATTTCTTTTGAATTTATCGAGTCTAATAATTGACTTTTTGGTAAAATTATGCTATAATTAATATAGAAAATAAAGAAAGAGGTAAATTTTATGAAATCTATTTATAAGTGTGAATACTGTGGCTTTCTCTGCGAAGATAAAGAAAAAATGATTGCCCATGAAAAGGAGTGTCTTAAAAATACAGAAGATGAAATTATGGAAGTTTTTGATGACTTTTATGATGAACTTACATATTTAGCGGAAGCATACTCCGAAGAAGTGATTGGCTCTGCTATGGCTCATTGGGTAGAAGATAAAATTAAGGATTATGATGACAATGCTGCTAAGATGATTTTTGGTTCTTTCAATACAGATAATTGGAAGGAGATTGAGAAAAATCTTCAAGAGGCGCTAAATAATCTAAATCATATTGATTGCGATTGTCATAAATGTAAAGATGATGATGATTTCCGCGCGAAAGTTAAAGATGTAATCAATAAAAATTCTTCTACTCGTGTTGAGGTAGATAAAGACATGAAAGAATTTAATGATTTTATTGAGAGTATTTTTTCTTAATAGGGGTTAATACCCCTTTATGTGCTATTAGCTCAACAGGAAAGAGCATATGCCTTCTAAGCATAGGGTTAGGGGTTCGAGTCCCTTATGGCACACCATCACTATTAGAGGATTTATAATTCCTCTTTATGCACGTCGGCTCCTGGGCGGCGAGGGTACGGTCTGCAAAACCTGTTTAGGTGGGTTCGACTCCCACGGCGTGCTCCAAATTTTTGACTTTTAGATAAAAATATAGTATAATAAATATAGAAAAATTGAAAGGGGAATTTTATGAATAACATTATATTGGCAAAGAGAGGTAAAGTAGACACTAGGGTGGCAATTCCTATCAATAATCGCAAGTTTATGCGTAAGCGCGCTAAACAGAAAATGGAGAGGGAAGGAGTCCCTCATATGAATCGTGATGTAATTTTCACCAATCCCATTACTGGGGTTAAAGAGAATTGCGGCTCTTATTTTTCTAATCATTGGAGGGAATACGGAGAGGCATAAGTCTCTCTTTATCGGGACGTAAGTCAATGGAAGACGGCGATATTTGGGATATCGTAGCTGGGAGTTCGAGTCTCCCCGTTCCGACCATATGGGTTTAGTGGTGTAGATGGTAAACATACTTGACTGTGACTCAAGAGACACGAGTTCAATTCTCGTCTTTACCCCCATGTCGGTAACGGGGAGCGGCGACGTTAAAAATCTACTTTCCACCATGGGCTTGTAGCAGAATGGCATATGCGCTTGGCTAAGGACCAAGGTCTTTTGTGGGTTCAAATCCCACCTAGCCCACCAAACAAATAAATGTGGAGGTATCCTATATCTTATCGTATGAACGTTTTCTAAGTTTCTATAAAAGGAGGTTAGAAAATGAGTCGTTCTTATAAGAAAACTCCATGGAGCGGCGATAAAAAAGGCAAGGAAAAGAAGCGAATCGCAAATCATAAAGTACGTCAAAAGTTAAAAAATAATTTAGAATTGATTGTCCAACAAGGAGAATACAAAAAGCTTTATGAAACATGGGATATTTGTGATTATGGATGGATAATAACTTTTGAGGAGTTTATGGAAATCGAATGGAAGAATTATCGTTGGCTAAAAATAAATTTCCCTGACCGTCTTATTGAAGAACCAGATGAAAAGCAATGCTATCGCATTTGGTTAAAATCTCATCATAACAAATAGAGAATAAATTTCTCTATACGCAATAGTAGTTTAATGGTAAAACAGATGCTTGCCAAGCATCAATTGGCAGTTCAATTCTGCTCTATTGCTCCAGTGGGTTTCTATTGCCCAGGCATATGCGAATAGACCTGCGCATATTCATGGTTAGGAGTATGCAGTTTCGAGATTTTCTATAAAATCTCACCATGCCTTCGTAGTTCAACGGTAAAACGGTGGTTTAGTAATCCTCTGTTGACAGTTCGATTCTGTCCGAAGGCTCCAATATATGCTCTGGCGTATTCGAGTGGTACAGAAAACAGACTTTGACTCTGTCGTAATCCGTCTTGAACGGTATGAAGGTTCGACCCCTTCCGCCAGAACCATATTGTCCCTTGGTGCAACGGTAGCACATCTGGCTCTGACCCAGTAGATAGGAGTTCGAATCTCTTGGGGACAACCATATACAGAAAGGAGATTTTTATGAAGCGTTACAAAATTGGTCTTGAGACAATGACAGATGTTCAAACTTTTATTCAACTCGCGCAGCAGTTTCCAAAAGACTCTCTTCGAGTAGCAGATAGCGAAGGACATGAAGTCAGCGCGCAATCAGTGCTTGGCATGCTTTACTCTCTTGAATGGAAGGATACATTCCTTTATTCAAAAGATGAGAATGCATCAGTATACGATGCATTTGCTTCCTTCGTGGTAGAGTAAACTCTACCTTTATGTGCGTCCTTAACCCTAATTGGTAAGGGATTGGCCTTGAAAACCAATAGTAATCATAGAAATATGGTGTCTCAGTTCGAGTCTGAGAGGACGCGCCAGAAGTTTCCGGGAATAAAGACTATAAACCGGCGGTATGTTGGTATCGTTAATGAGAAGTCTGGATTTTTTCTTATTATTTAACTAGATAGATAATAAGGGTTAGTCAGAATTAAACGAGGAAACTCTAGTCTCTATCTCATGCCCAAATACATGCGTCTTTAATCCTAATGGTAAGGAGCTTGTCTAGAAAACAAGTAGTAATCGTAGAAATATGGTGTCTTGGTTCAAGTCCAAGAAGGCGCGCCAACCTGCTTGGTGTAATGTGAGCATCCCGGCTTCCAAACCCGGTGGTAGGAGTTAAAATCTTCTAGCAGGTGCCATAGAAATTAATATTTTTAATTTATAGAGAAAGGTATATCCTTTCTCTATTTTTTTTATGAAAAAAAAAACGATTTTACTTTAAAATTGAATAACGAAGGTGGTGATGTAATGGTAAACTTTGAGTATAAAGTAGTTAAATTATCAGAAGTATTTTCTGTAAGAGATACAGATGTATTGAAGGTTCAGGTTGGTGAAGACGATACTGTAGAAGTTAAAGGGTCAATAGACAGAGAGAATTTTGAACCTTTAACAGCGGTTAATGACAATGGGTTGATTATTACAAAACCCATTACCAAGAAAGGACTCTATACTTTCGATATCAATGGTTTGGCAAAAATAGAAATTACGAAAAGTTTAGAATCAACCCCTGTAACAATAGTGGGGGTGAATTAAATGCCGGCTGATATACTTGCGAGAGGTATGGCAGCAAATGCGCTAAAGCAAATAGAAGATATAGCTGTTGGTACATCAGAAGTAAAAATTATACATCGTAATACACATTACGAATTTCCTACTGTTGGGAATGTAAATTTTTTGTATATAGCAGATAAGGAAAATCTTAGTTATAGATGGGATGATATTGAGATAAAATACTATCCATTAACTATTGATTATACTCAAACTGAAATCTTAATGAACGGAGGGAAAGCAAGTGGTTGAATTTAATGGTAGAATAGTTTTAAGAAACGATAGTTCTGCTAATTGGACTACCAATAAAGATGTCGTCCTGCTAAAGGGTGAAGTCGGATTTGAATTCCATGATGATGGCTCTGTAACCATGAAAGTTGGTGACGGAGTTAAAACATGGAAACAGTTATCTCCTTTTGAACCAGGTAAAACTTCATCAACTAACTTCTATGAAGCTGAGCCACAAGAGGGCGAAGATGATATAGCAGCTTTAACAAGAGTTATCGGGGAAGCAGAATTAGTAAAGGGAGATATTGGAGTAGTTAAGAAACTTATTCATAATGATAAATATGAATATACTGCTTATTATTATGATACAACATGGAAGGCATTAGATGGAAATTATAATGCTGAGAATGTATATTTTGACAAGAATTTATTAACTACTTCTGCTATTGGTAATATAACTCTATCTAATGGACAAGCAACAATTCCAGCCCAAGGAAAGAATTTAAAACAAGTTTTTGATATGATTTTTGTAGCAGAGAAAAATCCTTCTACTACACAGCCATCAGTATCAGTTTCACTTCCTCAAGCAAAGGCTTATGAAGTAGGAATGAAGGTAACTCCTTCTTATACCGCCACTCTCAATGCTGGTTCTTATACTTATGGGCCTGCTACTGGTATCACGGCTACTTCTTGGACTATTTCTGATACTAATTCCAATAATGCGACTAGTAATACTGGAAGTTTCTCAGAAATTACCATAGAGGATGGTACTAATTATAAAATTACTGCTGTAGCTCAGTATGAAAATGGCGCGATTCCTGTAACGAACACTGGTAATCCATATCCAGCTGGGCAGATTAAGAAAGGCTCGAAGACCGGTGCTTCTGGAGTAATTACTGGATATAGAAATAGTTTCTATGGAACTCTTGAAGCAAAAACCGAACCAGACTCTGGCGTTATTCGTGGTTTAGCTAAATCTAATAAAGCTCTAACAAATGGAGCGAAGTTTACAGTATCTATTCCAGTTAATGCTCTTAGAGTTATCATTGCTTATCCAGCGACTCTTAGAGATGTAACTTCTATTCTTGATGTAAATGGAATGAACGCTGAAATCAAAAGTAGCTTCGTGAAAACTACAAAATCAGTAGCAGACGCAGCAGGCACTAATCCTATTGATTATAAAGTGTTTACTTTAGACTTTGCTAAAGCTAACGATACTCAAAATAGCTATAGTGTAACAATCTAAAAGGAGGGATAAGAATATGGCTTTAGATTTTGGTAAGTTAAATTTCTCAGTTAGCTTCAATCCTACAAGTGCTTTCCCTCTTGATGCGAGAAGTTATTTTGAGAGTTATGAAAGTGCTGTATCTGCCGCGGCTACTGCTATGCCAGCGGGAGATAGCAATACAGTATATTACTATGGACAAACGCTTTGTGTAGTAGAGAGTAATGTAGCTACTCTTTACATAATCCAACCAGATAAAACTCTTTCAAAAGTAGGAGGAGCTATTGAGGTTGATGCGAATCAGTTTTTATTAACTGATGAAGGACAACTAAGTATCTTAGGCTTTGCTGATGCGGTAGCAGGGGCGCAGCTTGTAAAGAGTTCTGATGGGAAAATCCAATGGGTAAAACCGGATACCTCTACTGTTGAAGGACTTGCTACAGAAGTAGAGTCTTTGAGACAGGATGTTACTACAATACAAGGTAAATTAGATAATATCTATACCAAGGGAGAAACTGATTCAGCTATTGCGGCTGCTGTTGCTGGAGCAAGCCACTTAAAAAGAGAAATAGTTAAATCTCTTCCGGAGACTTCTGAGGCTGACCTAAACACTATCTATATGGTTCCTAAAACATCCGGTTCTGGGCAAAATACTTATGATGAGTATATGGTGCTTAACGGAGCATGGGAGATTTTAGGAAATACAGATATAGACCTAACTGATTACGTTACAACAGACACTTTAAATACTGAATTAGGTAAGAAAGTCGATAAAGTTGAGGGTTCTAGACTTTTAACTTCTGAGGAAGCTACAAAATTAGAGGGTATTGAGGTAGGAGCAGAAAAGAATACGGTTGATTCTGTTTCTAACGAATTTACTATTTCAGAAAAAAGGGAACTATCTATTGCTGCCATTGACCAATCTAAAGTTACTGGTTTAGTAAACGCATTGGATGGAAAAGTATCTGTTGAAGAGGGCAAAGGACTTTCTACAAACGATTTCACCAATGAACTAAAAGGTAAATTAGATGGTATTGAGACTGGTGCTCAGGCTAATCTAATTGAAGTTATTAAAATTGGAGAAAATCCGCTTCAAATCTCAGAAAAAACAGTAGCTCTCCCGATGGCGACAGCTTTGGCTCTTGGATTAGTTAAAGGTTCTGCGGAAGATAATGGAGTTACTGTAAAGGCGGACGGTTCCATGGAAGTTAATAGTATTACTTTATCTAAAATTAAACAATTAGAAGATGAAGTATTTGTTATTAATGGTGGAACTAGTGTAATTTAATAGGGAGGAGCAAGATGGCTACAACAACTTTAAATACAAGACTTCAATTAAAATACGACACCTATAAAAACTGGACAGACAATAATCCAGTTCCTTTAAAGGGTGAACTTTGTATAGTTGAGGTTCCCGCGTCAACAGGCGCGTCAACAAAGGAGCCAGCTATTCTATTTAAGGTTGGCGATGGAACAAAAGCTTTTAATACGCTTGATTTTACCGCTGGATACGCTGCTGACGTATATGATTGGGCAAAAGCACAGACAAAACCAGAATATCAAGCCACAGAAATTAAGAATTTAGATTCTTACATTAGCGGTAAAGTTCAAGATACTAATACAACCTATCAAATTGTAAAAGTTAATGAATATAGTTATAAACTCCAATCAAAAGAACTCAATGGCGAGTGGGCTGATGTAATTGGCGGAACAATCACTATTCCAAAGTATGATGATACTGCCTTGTCAGATAGAGTTGATGCGTTAGAAGGATTAGTAGGAGAAACTGCCGTTGCCACGCAAATTGCCAATGCCATTGCTGCTCTAAAGACTGAGCTTATTGGAACAGATAGCGATATAGCAACTTCTAACACAATTAAAGGTGCTAAGAAATATGCAGATAGTCTTAATGCCGCTATGGACTCTAGAGTTGATGCTTTGGAAGAAGCAGTAGGAACTGGTGGTTCTGTAGATAGTAAAATTACAGCAGCTATTGGGAAATTAGATAAATCTGATACTGCTGTTGATGGGCAAGTTGTATCAGCCGTATCTGAAACAGACGGTGTAATTACCGTAAGCAGGAGAGCCTTGGTTGAGACCGATATTCCCACTCTTAGTCAGTCTAAAGTAAATGGATTAGCAACTTCTTTAGCTGGAAAACAGGATACTTTAGTATTCAATAGCGCTTACGATGCTTCTACTAACAAAGCTGCCACCATGGCCGATGTTACTGAAGCTGTTGGCGATTTAAGCGGAGCAATGCACTTTGAGGGTGTAAAAGAGTCTATTCCTGAAAACTCAGAAGGATATTCTTCTGGTGACGTCATTCTTGTTGGCAATAAAGAGTATGTATTTGACGGAGAAACTTGGCATGAATTAGGCGACGAATCAATTTACGCCGTTAAAGGTTCTATCGTAAACGCTGATATTGCCGCGAACGCTGCTATTGCTCAGTCTAAAATTGCTAACTTGACTGCTGATTTAGGTAAGAAAGCTAATACCGCAGATTTGGGAACAATGGCAGGAAAAAATGCGACAGATTATGTTGCTAAAACTGAAGCTCCTGGTTATAGCGATATTCTTACTAAGACAAGTGCTGCGACAACCTACGCTACTATTGTTGCCGTAGGTAATAAAGTTGATAAAATTAAAGGAAAAGGTCTTTCTACTAATGATTACACCACAGCTGAGAAAAATAAATTGGGTGGAATTGCGGCTGGAGCACAAGTAAACGTAATTGAATCAATTAAAGTTAATGGTCAAGCCCAAGCTATAGATTCAAAAGGTGTTAATATTACAGTGCCCACTGGCGCTCTTGCTTCAAAGAGTAAAGTAGCGGAAGCTGATTTAGAAACTACTTTAGCTTCTAAAATAAATGGAAAAGCTAACGCTTCTGATTTAGCTGATATTGCTACATCTGGAAATGTAAATGACCTAATTCAGACTCCTGGAGATTTATTGATTCTTAATTGTGGAAGCGCTACTGCCAACATTTAAGGTGGTGTTGTAGGTGGCAAAAAAAACTATAAATGTAAGGACAAATCAAAAAACAGACACAACAGCAAATTGGACTAAAGCAAATCTAGTCCTCCAAAAGGGAGAGGTTGGAGTTGAAATTTGTTCTAATGGAGCTTATTTAATTAAAATAGGTGATGGAATAAGTAAATGGTCAGCATTAAAATATGCTAATGGCGTATCTGTTGTAAAATGGACGAATTAAGAGGAGCTTAGGCTCCTCTTTTTTAATTTATTGACTTTTTTAAAATATAGTGATATAATAATATTATCGAAAGGATGTGAGAGAAATGAGTTTAATGTTTATGGGCGACGTCCATGGAGAACGCGGAGCAATGAAACCTTTTCTTGAGTCTGATTGTAAAACATTAATTCAGCTTGGAGATTTTGGTTTTGTTTGGAAATATAATGATGTGAAGTATAATAAATTTATTAGAAAATTTTCTAAGGAATATAAAAATAAAGAAATTCTTTTTGTGCCTGGCAACCATGAAAATTATGATGTAATAGATAAGTGTCCAATGGTAGAAATCTATGGAGGGCGGGCACGCAAGATATCTCCTAATATTTTTGCTTTAATTAGAGGACAAATATATACCATAGATGGAAAAACTTTTCTCTCAATTGGCGGAGCAGATTCAATAGATAAACTTTGGAGAATGCCAGGCGTTTCTTGGTGGGAGCAAGAGAGACTTAGTGCTAGAGAAAGTGTAGAAATTTTTAATAAAATAGTAAATTTGCCAGTGGATATGACTATTGATTATGTAGTAACACATACAATGCCTTTAAGTATAGTAAAGAAACATCTTTATGTCAGAGAAAATAGTGAAAAAACAGTTGAAGTTTTTTTAGACAAAGTATTTGATATTCTAAAAGGAAGAGTAAAGAATTGGTATTGCGGCCACTGGCATGATTCTTTTGAAGAAGAGATTGATGGAACTAAAATAAAACTCTTTAATATTGGAGAGTTTAGAGAGGAGTGAGATAATGGAGATTAAGAATATACCTATTTATAAGAATGATATGTCTGAGAATGCTCCTGTCGCGAATGAAGATTTTGCGTCAAGATTTAAATTTACCCCCTTGGTCTATGATGAGAAAGTTGTCGGATTTTTAGCTGGGGCACATTTCGATGAGGTAGACCAAATATTAGGGGATTTTTGGATTTTGGATGAATTATTCAAGAATGAGTTCGAGGAATATTTTGTAAGTAATATTGAATGTCAAATAGACAAGCAAGACGGACAAAACATCTATACCCCAATTGCTGTACATCTGGCAAAAACTAATAGTAAACCAGTTCAATTAACGATGGAGGATATCTAATGGGCGCGTTGTTGCTTATTCTTTTGGCCTCATACGTTATCTATTGCTTTGTTTATATGGTTTTAAGAGATAAATAATTGACTTTTATTGAATTTTTTGGTATAATTATTATAGAAAGTTCGGAAGAGCTTAGGAGATTTAGAAATAAATCTCCTCTATATGGACGTGTAGCCCAACGGCAGAGGCAACGGACTTGACAAAGAAACTATATTAGTTTCTAATTTGAGCACTCAGATAGGAAACTTCTGATGTGAATCACGTCAAATTCGGGGAAACTCTTTATTTAAAGACAACCACCGAGCTAACCAGAAATGGGAATGTGTAGAGACTAGACGGCGTGAACCTAAGTCGAAAGATATGGTTAAGGTATAGTCCAGACTACAACGAGAATTTCTCGGCTATGGCGACATAGAGTAGTAAGAAAATCCGTACAGTATGGGTTCGAATCCCATTACGTCTACCAGTAAGGCGAAACGAGGATGTCCTTTAGCAAATATAATACTCGTATCTAACTCGTCATGCCGCGAGGATAAATAAGAGCATTTTATGGGGCATTAGCTCATCTGGGAGAGCATTACACTTGCAATGTAAAGGTGAAGGGTTCAAGTCCCTTATGCTCCACCAAAAGACACATCCAGCAATATAGCTAATAGAATCACTTACTTTGGACTGTAGTTAGATATTATGTGTCTTGTTAGGTTCTCCCTAACACTTATTTTGAAAAAGGAGAATGAGTAATGAATAAGTTTGTTAATGCTGTTTCTTATGAGGCTGATTTTAATGGAGTAAAAACCAAAACTGAAAATGGCGCAGATGCGCGTTTTTCCACTGGTTCCAAAGTTCTTGATATGTATGGAACCATTGGTGCCCTAAGAAATAGAAGTGAATATGAAATTGTTGAAAAGTTTAAAGCTTCTTGGAACGAAGATGCTTTGCTTACTCTTAAAATGGCATTTTATGCTCGTAATATTCGTGGTGGACTTGGAGAAAGAGATACGGCACGTATCTGTTTACGTTGGGTTGCGCAGAATTATCCTGAAACCATGGTGAAAAATTTTGAGAATGTGGTGAAGTTTGGTCGTGCGGATGACCTTTATACATTCATAGACACACCTATCGAAAAGGATATGTGGGCTTTTATTAAAGCTACCCTTTATAAAGATATTGAAAGAATGAATGAGAAGAAATCTATTTCTCTTATGGCAAAATGGCTAAAATCTGTAAATACTTCTTCTAAGGAATCTAGAAAATTGGGTGCTATGACAGCCTATAATCTTGGTCTTTCTGAGAAAGAATACCGTAAGCTTCTTGCTGAAATGCGTAGATACATAGGAGTTCTTGAAGTTGCTATGTCTAGCGGAGATTGGAAACAAGTAGAATATTCTGCTGTACCCTCTCGCGCGATGGCTAAATATCGTAAAGCATTCAAGCGTCATGATTCTGAGCGTTTTGAAAAGTTTCTTTCCCGTGTGGAAAAGGGAGAAGTAAAAATTAACGCTGATACTCTTTATCCTTATGACCTAGTAAAGAAATATTTGACTTCTTGCTGGGACTCTTGTTCTAGGGAGGATAGAGTTGTTGAAGCTCAATGGAAAGCTTTGCCTAATTATATTGATGGGGAAAATAATGTTCTCGTAATGGCTGATGTTTCCGGGTCTATGTACTGTGCCGATGCCAGACCTATCGCTTCTTCTATTGGTCTAGCCTTATACTTTGCTGAACATAATCAAGGGGATTTTCATGGACTTTATATGACGTTTTCTCGTCAGCCTAATTTCATTAAAGTTCAAGACGGGAATACTCTTTGTCAGAATGTAAAATCAGTTCTAAATACTGGTGTGGGATATGACACTAACCTAGAAGCTGCTTTTGATAAGATTCTTGATACTTGTATTAAGAATAATATATCTAAAGAAGATATGCCTAAAGCTTTGGTTGTAGTTTCTGATATGCAGATTAACTGCTATAATAGCGGCTATGGGTTGGATTTCGTAACTGAAATGGCTCTTCGTTTCCATCAAAAGGGCTATACTATGCCTAAATTGATTTTGTGGAATGTTGAAGCACGTAGAGATACTTTCTTAGCATCTAAAACTAATCCTTATGTGCAATTTGCTTCTGGTTCTTCTACCTCAACTTTTAAGTCTATCTTGGAGTCTATTGGTATGGATGCTTATGAAGCTATGATGAAAACTTTATCTAATCCACTCTACGATTGTGTTATACTTTAAAGTCCTTGTCCTGGGTAAGACCAAAAACTGCCCTCCTTTCTATTTGACTTTGGATAAGATTTATGGTATAATTAATATAGAAAATAAATCAAAGATGCTCACAGCAATTTATTGATGATATAAGCTTAATATATATTGAAAGCATCTTGATTTAATCCCTCTTTGATTGGGATAGAAAATATCCCAAAAAATTTGAAGAATAAATAAAATAATTTACTTTAAATTTGGAGGCGATTAAAATGACTGGTATTTATAAAATTACAAACAAAATTAATGGAAAAAGTTATATTGGTCAAAGTATTAATATAGAGCATAGATGGTACAGACATATTCATGAATTTGTGCCATATCCTTTACATAGAGCAATAGAAAAATATGGAGAAGAATCTTTTGATTTTTCCGTTTTAGAAGAATGTAATGTTGATAGTTTAGACGAAAGAGAAAAATATTGGATAAACTATTATGATTCATATAACAATGGTTATAATTTAACTCTTGGTGGGAAAGGAATTACTTATTATAAAAAATTAAATTGTGAAGAAGTAGATGAGATTATTGATTTATTAATAAATTCTTCACTTCAAATTAAACAAATTGCCGAAAAATTTGAAGTTAGTGAAGTAATGATAAATAATATTAGAAATGGAATAAGTTGGAAAAAAGATGAATTAGTTTATCCTCTTAGACCTACTTTTGATATTAAAGGAGAAAAGAATCATAGAGCTGTTTTTTCCAAAGATGAAGTTCTTTATATTAGAAAACAAAAATCTTTAGGATTTAAACCATCTCAAATACATAAACAATTTGCGGACAGAATCACATTAAAAGGCTTTTATAAAGTTTGGAATGGTGAAAGATATACTAATATATAATTCTTAATAGAGAAAGGACTTGAGCCTATTGAATGGTGAATTAGAGAACAGAGTAGATGAAATATTGCTTTCTATTGATGGAGAGTTTACAATTGTAGACTTAGTGAAAATCCTTTCTAGTGATGAATTAGCTATTGTATTTGATAGAATTGATTTTCTTAGAAATATCAATGTTATCGGTACAAGACAAACAGAAAAAAGCTTGGTTTATTTTGTAGTTCAATAAGAACTACTTTATGGGTCGGTGGTGTAGTTGGTCTGCACGTATGCCTGAAGAGCATGAGGTTCGAGTTCGGTTCTCGGCTGACCCACCAGAAAAGGTTAAATTAAATTGTCTGAACAAGAGTTAGAGACTAAACTCTCAAGTCGCGCGCTATTTAGCGGGCTACCCATTATAGGTTTTAACACGTTTCTAGAGCGGGGCAAGCCTATGAAGTCTCTTATATAAGCACCCAAGGTGATGTGGTATCGTTGCACCTGGCTTATATCCAGCGATTCGAGGTTCGATTCCTCGTGGGTGTACCATTATTTTAATATTTGGAGAAAATATGAGTTTATCTACAAAAGATTTAGGAGCACAAACCGAATTACAATGTTTAGCTTATTTACATGGGCTTGGATATAATGTTAGTATTCCATGGGGAGATAATGCTAGATATGATTTTATTTTAGATATAGCTGGTAAGCTATATAAGATTCAGGCTAAGACTTCGAGAAAAAGTGAAGATGGCGTTTATAGATTTAATTGTAAAAGCACGTATTTAAATACAAAAGGAAATAGAACAGTTAATTATAAGCCTGATGAAATAGATTATTTTTGTACATTCATTGAAGAAAAATGCTATCTTATTCCAATTTTAGAAACGGGTAAAACTGAAAAGGTTATGAGATTTACTCCTCCAAAGAATGGTCAAATAAAGGATATTATCTTTGCTGATACATATTTAGCAGAAACACAAATAGAAAAATTAATGAATGAATAATTTATAAGACACTTCCAGCAATCTTATTATAACATCTGTTTTGGGAACTGATAAGTTAGAAAAAGTGTCTTGATTTTGCCTCAGTAGCTCAGTCTGGTAGAGCACGAATAACAAACGAATCGCGTATATTGATTCTCACAGCTAATTTTGTTTTCGACTGGTAATCGCGTGGTCAGAGGTTCAAGTCCTCTCTGGGGCACCATGAAATTAAACTGAAACGGTTCAGGTCCTATCGGCCGCCTAGGTAGGCGAGGTAAAGTGAGGTAGGTTGCGGTGGAAATCCCTTGAATTAGCGTAAAAAAACCTACGCCTGAGAATCTGGAAGAGGATTCTTGTGAACGGAGTAACGTAAGCGTATGGCTGAAACATGACCATCCACCTAGGCTTTAGTTTAATTTCTTTATGCTCGCTTAGCTCAGCTGGAGGAGCAATTGGCTTACATCCAATAGGTCGGCGGTTCAAATCCGTCAGCGAGTACCAACAGATAGACTAGTAAAGTTATAGCTATCTCCTTTTTCTATTTCTTTTATTAACTAGTCTATCTTACCCCTTGCTTCGGTAGTCCAACGGCAGAGACAGCAGATTCAAAACCTGTGTAGTGTGAGTTCAAATCTCACTCGAAGCACCATAGACGCATTCAGCAACGAATACGAAAGTATTTATTGGTTCAAATCCAATTATTCCAGCCAAAAATTTGGAATATTGCCTAATTGGTTAAGGCTCTTTTATTGCGTCTAGATATTTGCTCTAGTAGTCCAATTGGCAGAGACAGCAGATTTAGAGTCTGTGTGTTGCGAGTTCAAATCTCGCCTAGAGTACCAGGTCTTTATAGACCATTCATTTCGGCATCACCTCCCTCTGGAAATCCCACAGTCTCGAACTGCGGGATTTTTCCATTTTATCCCAAGTTTGACTTTTTGATAAAATTGTGGTATAATATAAATAGAGATACAAAATATTGTATTCGTTTTTTAAGATACTATAATATAGTAACTAAATATGTGCCTATAGTGTAATGGAGAGCACGAGATACTACGGATATTTTAGCAGGAGTTCAAATCTTCTTAGGCACACCAACAAAAGCTAAATCCATAAGGGTTTAGCTTTATTTAATAGGAGGAAATCGAAATGTTTAAGGTAATCAAAAGAGATGGAAGAGAGGTTGATTTCGATTCTTCCAAAATCTTAGTTGCGATTCAAAAGGCGAATCGAGAAGTTGAAGAAATTGATAAGATTTCTGAAACGGATTTTGATAAAATTGTAGCTGATGTAGTTGAAGATTGTAAATCGCTTCGGAGAGCTATAGGAGTAGAAGAAATTCAAGATTTTGTAGAAGAAGAATTGATTGATGGCGGTTATGTAGAGGTCGCGCGCAGATATATAAAATATAGGTATCTACATAAATTAGCTAGAGACAAATATGAAGATTTAATGTCTGCCGTTTCAGAAAAACTTAATGCTGAAAATGTTCAAAATCAAAATGCGAATGTTGATGAGCATTCTTTTGGTGGAAGACAGGGAGAGGCGCAAAGTTTAATTAATAAGAGATATGCTTTAGATTATTTAATAAGTGAAAAAACAAAAAATAATCATTTAAATAATGAAATTTATATCCATGATTTAGATGCGTGGGCGGTAGGTTCGCATAATTGTCTTAGTATTCCTTTTGATGATTTGTTAGCAAAAGGATTCGACACTCGACAAGCGGACATCAGGCCCGCAAATTCTATTAACACAGCATTCCAACTGTTGGCTGTAATTTTCCAACTTCAATCATTACAGCAATTTGGTGGAGTAAGCGCGACTCATCTAGATTGGACTATGGTTCCTTATGTAAGAAAGAGTTTTGCTAAACATTATATAGATGGATTAAAATATCTTTACGAAGAAAATACTGATGATGAAATGAAAAAGATATTAGAAAAAGCGTCTATAGATGATGTTTTTCTTTATGATAAACAAAAAGCGTATGATTATGCAATGGAGCAAACAGAGAAAGAACTAAAACAAGCAGTAGAAGGAATGTATCATAATCTTAATACTTTACAAAGTAGAAGCGGAAATCAATTACCATTTACGTCAATTAATTATGGAACTTGTTCATTGCCAGAAGGCAGAATGGTTATTAAAGGATTGTTGAATGGTTCTATTAATGGAGTTGGTAAATTTCATAAAACTTCTATTTTTCCTTGCGGTATTTTCCAGGTAATGGATGGAGTAAATAAACATCCGGGAGAACCAAATTATGATTTATTTAGATTAGCTTTAAAATCTACGGCACAAAGACTATATCCAAACTATGCTAATGTAGATTGGAGTGGAAATGCTGGTTATAATAGAAATGACCCAAAAACATATTTTAGCACCATGGGGTGCCGCACGGCAAATGGATGGGATATAAATGGATTTGGACAACTAAAAGATGGACGCGGCAACATTTGTCCAACTACTATTATTCTTCCTACTCTTGCTATGGAAGCAAAAGAATATTGGGAAAATTCTCCGAGTGGAGATGATTCTCCAGTCGAAGCATTTATGGACCTCTTAGATAAAAAAATTCACGAAGCAAAAGATTCTCTAATCGAAAGGTTTGAATGGATTTGTAGTCAAGATTCAGATTCAGCAAAATTTATGTATGAGAATGGATTGATGGCAGGATATATCCCAGAAGAAGGAATTAGAAGCGCGCTGAAACATGGAACTTTAGCATTAGGTCAAATAGGATTGGCAGAGACTCTTGAGATATTAATTGGCTGTAATCAGACAAAAGAAAAGGGTATGGAGCTAGCCAAACGCATCGAACAATTATTTAAAGATAGATGCGCTGAATTTAAACAAGAGTATAAACTTAATTTTGGAGTATATTATACTCCTGCCGAAAACCTTTGTTATACAGCAATGGATAAATTTAAAAAGAAATATGGAATAATTCCTAAAGTTTCTGATAAAGATTTCTTTACAAACTCTATTCATGTGCCGGTGTGGGAAGAAATTTCAATTTTTGATAAAATTAATATTGAATCTCAGCTTACTGGGTATTCTAGTGCTGGATGTATTACTTATATAGAATTGGATTCAGGAGCAAAAAATAATATTGATGCCCTTGAAGCGGTTGTATTGTATGCTATGAATAAAGATATCCCTTATTTTGCTGTTAATGTTCCAAATGATACTTGTTTGGAATGTGGATATACCGATGAAATTGGAGAAAAATGCCCAGAATGCGGAGGCAAGAATATTCAAAGATTGCGCCGAGTGACGGGATATTTAACAGGAAATTATACAACCGCTTTTAACAAAGGAAAACAGCAAGAAGTTGAGCTTAGATATCAGCACTCTAAAAAGACTCCAATCTTTTAAGGAGAATTAATAATGAATTATTCTGGAATAATAAAAGAGGACATTAGTAATGGACCAGGAATTAGATTATCTCTATTTGTAAGTGGTTGCCCATTCCATTGTAAAGGATGTTTTAATGAGGAGACTTGGAACTATCAAAACGGTAGTTCCTTCTCTGAAAATACAATAGATGAAATTGTTAAATTTTATAAAAGTAATCCTCAAATAACTGGATTTTCTTTATTGGGTGGGGAACCATTTGCTCAGGGTTCAGATACTTTACTATTAATTAAATTAATACAAAAACTTAAAGAAGAAACTAATTGTTGTAGTTTCTGGGTGTGGAGTGGCTATACATTTGAAAAATTAATTGACTCTAGAGAACGATTAAAATTACTTTTATATTTTGATGTGTTAGTTGACGGTAGATTTGAAGAAGATAAAAAAGATTTAAGACTTCCTTATTGTGGTTCAACTAATCAAAGAGTTATAGATGTTCAGGAATCTCTTAAAGAGGGGAAAGTAGTTTTATGGGAAAACTAATCTCAAAAAGCTATTTCGCGGGCATATCAATAGGAATGGCTGGTATTATATCCTCCTATGCCATTCCCGCCATAGCACCTTTCGTTTTTGCTATTGGATTATTAGTAGTCATTTTGGGAGATTTAAACCTTTATACCGGGAAGATAGGGGCTTATTCTATTGAAGAAAAGGGACTATTAGATATAAGTTTAATATTGATTTTTAACATTGTCGGAGCGTGGACGGTAGCTCAGTATTTTAAACTTTATCCAATAACAGACTCTTTACAAATTGCGCTTCAATATAAAAATAACCAAAGTTTTATTCAAGTTTTCTTCTCTTCTATTTTTTGTGGAATTTTGATGTATACAGCAGTGACCCTAAGTCAGAAGTCTAAGTCAAGAGAAATTATAGTCATTCTTGCTGTTAGTGCTTTTATTATAGCAAAATTTAATCACTCAATAGCAGATAGTTTTTATCTTTCTATTGATGGAATTAATTTACACGACATAATATTTTTATTCTATGCGGCTCTAGGAAACGCTTTTGGAGCAAAGCTATTACATTATATTTCTAACTTAAAAATAGAGGAACATACATAACTTCCTACTAAAAATTATAGGAGGTTATCATATGGAACGAAAAGTTTTAGTTTTCTACTTACATGATGAATTTGTAGATAAACTACTTCCCGCCATTTATCCAGATAGCTTCGACGGGCACACGAAGTTCCCAAAGGGCGGAATTGAAATTATCATTGCTAAAGACGATAGGAATATTAAAATTAGAACCTTTTTAGGATTAAGTAATGGATATAAATGTCTTGGCGCGGACGACATCTATATTGAAAGTTCTTTAGTCACAGAGGAAACACAGTCTTTGGTAGAGGAAATGAAAAAAGATTCAAATGTAACAGTCCGAAACTTACGGACACTTTAAGAGCGGCTTATGTCGCTCTTTTTTTTTGACAAAAATAGAAAAGTATGGTATAATATAAATATAAAGGAGTTGAGATTAATGATAGACCCTAAAAAGGATTCAGTAAATAAAATAGTTATTTATTTTAATAAAGCAAATGAAGAAAATGAATATGCTCTAATGTTTGACGACATCTCATCAGTATCAGTCGAAAAAGAAATGGATTATTTGAATAATTCAAAAGCGATATTAGAATTTGATTATAATAAAATGATACTTGAATCATTGGAATATTAAATTACTATAAAGGGAGGATTCTTATGAATGGCGAACATTTAGATTGGATTAAAGAAAAAGATATTTACGAACGATTTATTAAGAAACTTTTAACAAACGATTGTGAAATGGCTCTTTGTGATTTTTGTATACATGATATTAAATGTCCTTGTGAATTATATCAAAGGGGCAAAGGTGGCATTCTGATAGAACAAGGCGAAGAAAAAACTTTCTATTCTGATATGGAATGGACTTGTATGGATTTTACTCTTTGCGCGAAGCATGAGGGAACACCATGTGAGAAATGTTATGTTGAAAATTTTGGAGTTAATCTAGAATTGGACTTCGATAAAATTAAAAAATATTTGGAGGATAATGATGATTAAAATTTTTGGCGAGCGCGGGACTGGGAAAACTACAAAGCTTATTGAGATTTCAGCACAAAAGCAAATTCCTTTTTAGTTGTAACAAAACAAGCTAAGTATAATATTATGGAAAAAGCGAATACTTTAGGCTATTCTATTCCTACTCCAATAGTTTTTGAAACAGACAATAGAAATATTGAAACAGTTTTAGTAGACAATGCGGAAACTTTTTTAACTGGAATATTGAGAGGATTTAATTATTTCCCAGAAGGAATGGTAATCAATACAAAAGATATAGGTGATAATGTTTATGAATTATGATTTTAAAGTAGAAATTTTACGTTGTCCAACAGAAGAAGATTGGATGCGCGCGAAACAATTAGCCTGTAATACAGTTGGTAAAAAAGCTATAAATTTACCAACAGAGGAGTGGAAACGTAAATTGCTTAAAAGTGAGCATAGCCCAGCTAGAACATTAATGTTTACTTTTCGTTTGACCTTACCTTATTATGTGTCGGTTCATTTCGTGAGACATAAATTTGGAGTAGAACATTTTGTCACCAGTCAAAGAAATGATAGGCAGGATAATTATGACAGGACGCAAGCGCCTCAGAATTCAGAAGTAATTCATATAATGGATATAAATGCTACGGAACTTATTTTTATGTCTCATAGACGTTTATGTAATCAAGCAGACCCCGCGACAAGAGCAGTAATGAAAGAAATTTGTAAACAAGTAGAAATGATTAGTCCAGAATTTAAAGGACTTTTAGTTCCTCAATGCGAATATCTCCACGAATGCTCCGAATTTTATCCATGTGGCTATTGGGATAAAAATATTCATTTAAATAAAGAAACTTATGAAATGCTTTTAGACTCTAATCGTAAATTGAATGCTCTTAAATGTGGCGGAGTGGATAATTGGGAGGGATATAGCTATTCACTTTCTGAATTTTATAAAAACCGATTGGAGGACGATGAATGAGCGTTATTGCTGCGAAAAAATATGAAAATAAGATAGTGGTTGCTGCGGATTCACAAATCTCTTATGGTGGGATGAATAGAAAGTTTCCAGATGTTAAAATGAGAAAGATTAATTCTGATTTAATAATTGGAGTTACGGGAACCGCGGAAACCTGTGGATTGTTATGGATTTACTTTGAAACCCATTCTCTTGAACCAGCAAGTTGCGAGAAAACAATTATGAACTTTATTACTGATTTTGTTCGGTGGAGGAAAGATTATGCTGGTGGTGACCCTTTTGACAGCAGTTTCATAATTGTTTATAAAGATAAAATATTTGAGGTATTTGGTTTTAGTATTATAGAAATAACTGATTATGTAGCAATAGGCTCTGGTTTTGAAATGTCAACCGCCGCTCTATATTTAGGCCACTCGCCAAAAGAAGCAGTAAAAGTTGCGTGTGATTTAACAAATTATGTTGGAGAACCAATCAAAGAAGAAGTTATAAAGTTCAACGCGAAGAAATAAATTGTATTTTAATTGACAATAATAAATTATTATGATATAATAATTATAGAAAATAAAGAGAGGAATAAATTTATGAGTAATGAATATAAAGATTGGTTGGCGGATAACATGATTGAAGATAATACCAAAGATGAAGAAAAGGATGTATTCTCTAGTCCAGTAGTAGCAAGTTATTACGGCCCTATTGATTCCTTTATTAGATATTATATAGATGAAGAAAAGAAAACAATTACAGCCGTATATGAGGATTGCCGTTTTGACGCAATGAAGGTAGTTCGGACAAAGTTGAAAAATACCTTCTCTGTTTATGAAAGTGACATTCCTCTGATGAATAGGACTTATCGTGGCAAAGCGGTATGCCACGAAAACGATTTGTGGGATGAAGAAGTTGGAATGAAGGTCGCGCGCGAAAAGTGCCTTTATAAATATCGTAGAGACATGGCAAAAAGCATTGGTGCTTTTTTGGATAGTTTGACTCCTAGACTGAAAAAACTTGAAAATTTTGAGAGTCATTTGATTAAGAAACTTTTAGAGCAGGAAGAGGAGACTAACAGTGTTTTTTAAAATTTATGCTGGACTTGCTGGTGGCTTTGGAGGAGGAACCTATTGTAAGACAGAAGAATATGATTCTGACTACGAGGCAGAAGCAGACGCTTATGAATCAGCCGTTGCTGTATACGAGTCTTATGAAGGTAGTCATGGAATTATATCTCGTGATGATATTCGAGAGAATCTAGATTGCTATGGACTAGAAAGCGGAGCGTCAGAAGTTGAAATAGAAGAGGCTTATAAAGAAGAAGTTGAATCTTGGATTGACTATTGGATTGAAGAAGCTGATAGTTTGGAAGATTGCGAAGAAGGATAAATCTTATTTATTGACAAAAGAGCTATAATGTGTTATAATTATTATAGAAAGTTAAGGAGGAGTTCAAATGAATGCTGACTATTATGATGGCTGGAACGAGAACCAGCAAAGTGATGAATTTGAATATTCATATCACGATGCCCTTGAGGAAGATTTTGACGAATATCCTGGGAATTACGAGTGAAAAATTTGACTTTCTATAAAAACTGTGGTATAATAGATATAGAAAATCTGAAAGGGGAAATGCTCATTGAGGAAAGCAAAAGTTGTGGTTTCTGGCTCGAAGTTTGAAGGTTTGGTTGGTAGAGCAACAGAAGTTAACGATTGTGGCAATGTCATGTTCTATCCTAAAGATTGTAAACCCGTCTATCGAGTTTGTTTGAGTGAAGAGGAGATTATTTTTCTTGAGTAAGCATTGCTTACTCTCTATGGTGTGGTAGACGAATTGGCGAAGTCGCAACCCTTTCAAGGTTGAGAGTGTTGGGTTCAAATCCCACCCACATCACCAAATCGTAGAACAGCGATATAAAATAACTGTCAACGTAAACCGTGGGTGATGGTCAATGCAAACATGAATAATCACCCGTTTTATGCTCTCATCTTACTAAAAGGAATAGGTGGCTACCCTCTCAAGGTAGAGATATGAGTTCGAGTCTCATTGAGAGCACCATTCATATATATGACTTCAAACGCTCTATTGAAGTAAAATAATGGCGAGATGAGTTTCCGGTTGTAGAGGAAACCGGTTTATGGAGACGTCTTTCAAAGGTAGGAAAATCGTCTGATACGCGATTAATGAGCGTTCAATTCGCTCCGTCTCTACCATATGGCGGAATAGCTCCAACGGCTAGAGCAGGACCCTTGTAAAGTTCAGGTTGTGAGTTCGAATCTCACTTCCGCCTCCATTTTATTTGACAAAAATAAAATACTATGATATAATTATTATAGTAAATTAAGAAAGGAAAATGTTTATGAAATTTTCTAGTTCTTCTTCCGCAATGTCTTATTTGCTTTCTACTGCTAATGTTGATACAGCGGGCGAAGCATCAAAAGTGTTGGTAGTTAGTGATGCGAAAGGTCTTTCTACTCTTTCCGCCGCAGACTATCTTTCTAATCACTGTGGTTATACAATCTATTTCAAAGGGAAGTAATTCCCTTTCCATGGGGCGTTAGTATAATTGGTAATACACTTCACTTTTAATGAAGATTATGTGGGTTCAAGTCCCATGCGTCCTACCATATAGGTTCGTAGTATAATGGCAAATATACTTGACTCTTAATCAAGGAGATAGGGGTTCAAATCCCCTCGAACCTACCATAACCGTTGATGCTATCCTACGGTATATAAAGACAAGGTTTTAGCCGGTTACAGAAGACAAAGCTGTTCATTGATTGTACCGAAAGTCAAAGCAATCGAATGTGAGGGCTAGTAGACATCTATGGAGGGTGGCATGACTGTAAATCATGTATCATTGCGTATCAAGAAGGTTCGATTCCTTCCTAGCCCACCAAATATTTGACATAAGAAAAAACTTATGGTATAATATTTATAGAATATAAAATATGATTTATTTTCTTATCTTTGGAGCGTAGCTCAATGGTGGAGCAATCGGCTGTTAACCGATAGGCTGTGAGTTCAAGTCTCACCGTTCCAGCCACTATCTGAGAGAAAAGTTTTTTGGAAACTGCGGCTTAACAGCACAGTCAGAGAATTCTTTTCCGAAGATGTAACTAATTAGTTCTAAAAACCATTAGCAGACAATAGAAGTAAAGTAAATCGGTTAAAGAGCCTGCTCTCTGTGATGTTTACTTCTTATAGGAGTTTAAATGGTGCCTCCTGCGGCAATTAGCCAGGTTAGCTTTATGGGTGGGGCTTACCAAAAGCAAAACCCTTCTAGACCGTTAGCTAAAAAAACCAAGAGTTAGTTGGTAACGAGGTTGAAACGGTTTCCTCGTTAGGCGCGCTTTGACTTACCTCCACGCGGTGCGCGCTGGATAACGCTAACAAGTCAGTTTTCGTCTCCGCGGTAAGACGAAGGTTCATTATGAGTTTCCCTTTGCCTTAAATGGAAACTTGGCTTCCAGAATCCTAGGCAAAGCTCAAGCCGAGAGTGAGCGGGAGAAGTCGTCTGGTGCTTCTCTAGGAGTTAAAGTAATCGACCTGCACGTGGTTAATTCTGCACACCTTTAGTGACTAACGATTACAAATAATTGACTTTTAAAGAATATTATGATATAATATTTACAGAAAGTCAAAAAGAACCTTGATAATTGAATTAAAAATTAAATTACCTCGGTTATAAAAGAGTTGATAACTCTCCGAGACACTTCGTATAATGCGGTGAAAGAGATAAGGATACTTTCTCTTTTAACCGTTGGAAATTTCGTGAGAAATACGCCAATAAGAGGAAACCTCAAAAATTAAGAAGTGGTGCAGAGAGCTATCGTAATCAAAAAAGCAAGAACTCAAGGCGAGAGTAATAGACGCTCTTGTGGAGAATAAGCATTAAACTTGTTGGGTGGAACCAATAGAGTAAATAATGTATTCCAAAATAATCTCGTTCGTCGTGAAGCGGAGAAATCTGTGTATAACTTGAGTAGCTTGGTCGAGTAGCCCAAAGACGAATATTACTAATATCTTTAATATTATTTATTGGACATAATGAAAGAAGAAATTTTCTGAATGTCGGGTGAAAGTTAGAAGTAACCAATCTTCTACGAGTTTGTGATGTGTGGTATAATTCCATATAACGGCTTAGTGTCCGTGTCTAGGGTAGGAAGTATAGAGACGACGGTTTCTATGCTCAGACCTATCTTCTCGGTGCTTGAAAATTGATGCGATAGTGGATGTAAGACGAAGGTCTATTTAATTTTTAATTCAGTTATTAAGGCTGATAAAAGGCACATACAGCAAGTGTTGAAAATTATAAAAGATATATTATTATATTTCCCTTTTACTTTACTTTTGTGTGTCTTGATTTTAATAAGGAGGATTAGTCCGATGGGTTAGTTAGTTTTTCACTAATTGATTAGGAGGATATGTCCAATGTATTAAAGCACGAGTTTTGGCAACTTCTCTAAAAAGTTGCCATTATGGTTCATTCGTCTATCGGCGTAGGATATCTGACTGTCTCTCAGAAGAGAGGGGTTCAACTCCCCTATGAACCGCCACCTGAGCAAATGGAATAGTTCTATGTGCGGTTAACTGACCTTAAAGTTACAATTTGCCTTACATGGATTTGAGAGTAAACTACCACCGGCACTTGAATCTGACCCAAGCATTATGGAACGTAGATACCTAATGTGAACCGAAAGGAAAAGGTTAGACTTAGAGTTGATATGTGGCTTAGTGGAAAGGCGTTATAAGAAGCAAAGTAACTCTCTTTATATGCACCAGTAGTTTAACGGCTAGAATAGAAGATTTCCAATCTTCGGGCGAGGGTTCAACTCCCTCTTGGTGCTCCACCCGGACCTCTATGTGGTGTGAAACTCAGTCCTAAATAAAGAGAACACTACAAAATCCTAAAGACGTTTAGGTAGGTCAATCACCTTATAGATTGTGGCTTATAGATAAAAGTATCTATCATCTTAGAGGGTAGTAGACATAGAAACTCTCGCTCGACCGGCTTTGGCTACGCTTCGGAAGATTGCATAGGTAGGTAAATCTTCTCCTCGCTCAAGGAATAGCGTCTCTGGTATCCTGCACTATTCGAGATACTCCAGTCTTTTTTTCGTTTCCTGGCCAAAAAAACGGACGTAAAATAGAAAGGTATACATTTCTATCAGAGACTACGAGAAAGTCTCTATCGGTCAAGTGCTGGTGAACACGCCAAGGTTTCATAAGCCTAGGAAGAAGAGTTCAATTCTCTTTTGACCGACCAAATGAACAGGTAAACTAGAGCTGGCGCACTGGGTAGTCTCATAAGCTATCATTAGGAAGGTTCGATTCCTTCTACCTGAACCAATTAAATTATGGGTTATTCCCGTTTAAGATATGAGGTAAGAAGTAATTCTTACCTTATTTTTGTTTAGAAAGGAAATAATTATGAACGCAACAAGAGATACTTCAACGGGATTAAATTTTGAAAAAAAAGTAATTTTAAATAAGGAAGGGATTAACTTATCTAAAAATAATCTGTATAAGTTTTTAAAAAATAAAGGTATAGAATGGAATAAAATTATTTCTAGAAAATTACTTCCAGATGAAGCATATTATAATGAGGAAACAAAGCATTTTGATATTTATGAGAAAAAATTTCAAAAGACCGAAGGGTCCGCTGATGAAAAGCCACAAACCTGCGGATTTAAAATTTGGGAATTTTCTAAAATTGGCCATGCAATCGGGGCTGAGAATATAACATACACCTATATTTTGAGCAATTGGTTCAAGCAAGAAAAGTACAAAGATATGCTGGCATATATTTCTTCTGTTGAAGGATGCGGATATTTATTTGAAGATGAAATAAAACAGATTGACAAAAGCTGAATTGTATGGTATAATTATTATAGTAAATGAGAAAGGAAGAATATCTATGCCCCGCTATAACAAATCTAAATATACCGCAGAAAAAAGTAGTGAGATTCGTTTTAATATCATTGGTGCGCTGGATGAACTAGCTATTAACAAGGGTATTGATATTAAGACAATGCAAACTACAGAACCATACTCTTTTGTTTTGAATGGAATTACTTCTCAGAAGATTACTCAAGAGCTAAAGAAAATGGTAGATACTGGACTCGTTGTAAAAGAATCTGCTAGAGGTCAAACCATGAAATATATGCTTAGGGCGCAGTATGAGGCTTTGTTTAAAGAGGGAAAGGTAGTTCTCAATCGTTTTGGATATGGGGATTACAGGGACGATAAAGATGAAGACGATGAAGAAGTCTCAGAGACTGTTTGTGCGAGAATTATTGCTTCGGCAGTTAGAGAAAAACATGAGCCTATGTGGTAATAGAATGGGGAGATAGAATGTCTTATAATTCAAAAGAAGAAGTATTCAAAAGGGTAATTCAACATTATGGAAAAACTAGAGAACTTGGGTATGATATAGTTGGTGTATTTCTCCAAGGTTCATGGAACTATAATTTGGGATACGATGGTTCTGACGTAGATACAAAAGCCATCGTGCTACCCTCTTTTGAGGATTTTTGTAAGGCGAAGAATCCTATTTCGCATACCCATGTTTTAGAAAATAATGAACATCTTGATTTAAAAGATATCCGTATTATGCTACCTATTTTTAAGAAACAAAATATGAATTTCATTGAGATTCTATTTACCAAATATAAATTTTTGAATCCAGAGTATGAGGAACTTTTCAAACCGGTTCTTGAGGCGCGCGAAGCCATTGCGAGATATAATGATTTTGCGGCAATTAATTGCCAAGTAGGTATGATTTATCAGAAATATAAAGCACTTGAGCATCCGCATCCTACTCTATTGGATAAGATTGAAAAATTTGGATACGACCCAAAACAGCTACATCACATCTTACGAGGATTAGATTTTCTTGAACAGTTTGTAGAAGGTAAGCCTTATGAAGAGTGTATGATTCCGAGAAATAGGGATTATATTCTTGAAGTTAAGAAAGGTATTCATACGCTTGATGATGCGCGAAAGATTGCTGATGAAGCGGTGAAAAAAGCAGAAGAAATCAAAGATAACTATTTCTTAGAACGTAAAAATCCAACGATTAATAGTGAGGTTTCTTCTCTCTTGGATGATGTGATGATTAGTATTTTAAAAAAGAAATTCATAAAGGAATTATCAATGGGTGAGAAAATTGGAACTAACTGATTATTTAAACTATAAATATCAAATTGAAAACAATCATAAAAAATGGTGTTATGACTGTATAAATTATATAAAAGATTGTTTTTGTGGTTATAAAGCTAGCAATTGTAAAATTTTTGGCTCTCTGGATTGTGACCAAGATAAATTTCATCCAGATGTCTCAGCCGATAAGTGTAATGAATATAAACGCTCAGGTAGGCCTTTGTGGGTATATAGGTATATTAATGCTTATGATGCTTTACGATTAGGTCTTATTAAAGAAAATACAAATATTTAGAATGAGGTAGTTTAATGAAACATTTTGACTGGAAAATAATTGGAATTATTGGAATCGTCGTCTTTTCTTTTCTAATTTTGTTTTTTGGATACCAAGTCTCGGTAGGAAATACTGCGACTAGAATGGGAGAACAAATTAATGAATCCTATTCCGGGATTGAAATTCAGCAAAAACATAGGAATGACAGTGTAAAACAACTTGTTCAAGTGGTAGAAAACTTTACTTCACACGAACAAGATATTGTAAATTCTGTCACTGACGCTCGCGCGAAGCTTCAAGAGGGAGACGTATCTGGCGCGCTAAAAAGTCTTAATGTTGTAGTAGAAAATTATCCAGAAATTAAGTCGGATACTCTTTATAGTGATTTAATGAAGGAAATTTCAAGTTGTGAGAATTTGATTGCTTCATATCGAGATAATTATAATCAACAAGTAAAAGAGTATAAAAAATATATCAAAGTCTTTCCTCATAAGCAAATTCTTTCAATACAGGGTTATGAGCCTATTGAAGTAGATTATCTTACTTTTGATTCAGAAGAATTAGAAGTAATTGAAAACATGTTTGGAGAGTAAAATGAAAAAAATAGTTCTCTATGATGGTGAGTTTGAGATTACATTAAGAGAATTGATAACTAGCCTGGCGATTGTCTTTTTGATGGTCGCCTTTGGCTTTTTTATCCATAGTAATATTCACAATAGTATATTAGAAAAAAATGAAAAATACAGGAAAGCGCCAGTCACCAATTCTATTGAATTATATAATTATGTTAAAAAGACGGGTATCGGTAATACTTTTACTATCTTTGAATTAAAAGCCGTTGAGCCGCAGTCAATTCCAGAGCTTAGTGGAGAATATTTATATATTGAGAAAGTAAAGGAACATTATACTCGTCATACTCGGACTGTTTCTTCAACTGATTCAAAAGGAAAAGTAACTACAAAAACAGAGACTTACTATACTTGGGATAGAGTTTGGTCAGAAGAACTAGAATCTAAAGAAATTATTTTCAATGGAGACATTTATCCTATTGATAAATTTAATGGTTATTCCTATAATTCAGCTTCATTATCAGACATTGGAACAGATTATTTGAAAGAAAATTATTATAAAATTCGCGGAGAATATGCTTATGAAGATTCTGATGATAGATATTATTTTGTCATTGTGCCTACCGAAATGCGGGGTTCAGCATTTGTAAATTTAAGTAATAATGAAATTCAAAATAAAATTGTTACACTTTATTTAGATACAACTCCAGAAGAATTAAAAGGCATTCTTATTGAGGATACAAATTTCATTCTTGTGATTTTTTGGTTTTTCTGGATACTCTTAACTAGTGGTTTGGTTGTAATATTTTATGTAATAGATAATCGTTGGCTTGAATATTGACAAAAGTGAAAGTCTGTGGTATAATATATATAGAAAGTTAAGAAAGGATTGCGTATATGGCGAGACTTACAGAAGAAAAAATTCAAGAGATTGTAAAAGAATACCAAGTAATCGGAACCTATTCTGGGGTGGCAAAGAAAGTAGGAGTTTCGCCAACAACCGTCAAGAAATACATTGAACAAACGAAGTCCACTGAACCTATTGAAAAGAAAGAAAAAATTCCATTTAATGAACCTATCCCAGACGCGAGTTGTGTCTATATTCCACCGCCCGAAGAGCGAGGAAAATGGATTTGTTTAAGCCCTGACGAACTTTATGAGATGAAAGAATTGAGAAAGGAGATTTAAATGGCAAAGCCATTCTATCCATGTGATTTTTATAATAACGGAACATATATGATTCGTTATTCAGATGAAGTATATGCTTCTATTGGCTGGACAGAAAGTTCTTATAATGTAGTTCCAGCTAGAATCATGGGACTTTCTTTCCCATCTTTTCTTCGTTTTGCTAGGGATAGATATAATGCGGTTCTTGGTGGGCAAAGTCAGAAATATGTTACGATGACTTTTAAGGATAAAAAAGATTGTCAAAATTTATGTGATATTTTGAATAAAAGATGGAGGGAAGTGATGAATTAAGATGTTTTATTATGCTGTGAAATTTTTAAAAAAGGATTCTACTGAAGCTTTTAGCTCCGACAAAGAATATATTTATAAGACAGACAAAATTTTAAAAAATGGTTCGATTCTTATTAGTTTTAAACGAAAAGATAAAATGGTTCCATATTCAAGTTCGGCAAAAGTAATTCGTCTTGTCGATGGTCAAGAGGCAGAAATGAATACTCCTTGCGAGATACAGGAAATTGAGATTTTAAAAATGAAGGAACCAGATACATTGTTAAATTGTTGTGATATAGATGTAAGTTCTTATTTTACTCCTATCTATTCTAATTATTGGGGACTCAATTCAATAGCAGGTGGAGTAAATGTAGCAACATGTAATTCCTTAACTTGTGAAGAGATTGATAAAATAGTTGACAACCACATGAAAAAATATACGAAAGAAGAGGAAAAGAATATGAATGTTAATTCTATGTTTAAAAATATGAACTTTGAGTTTGGTAAAGTAAAAGACAATACTATTGCTTATTCTATTAAAGGCATGGCAGTTGGGACCAATGTTGGCACGGCACAAGAATCTTATAAAACTTACAATGGTGACATTGTTGACGTAACCGGTCTTGTGTTTAAGGATATTCCTCTCTATAAAATGCCTGTTGCCATTAAGGATATTACAGAGGGCGATATGGTTATCCATCAAAAGAAGCCTGTGATTGTAGAAGTGATTAATGACGATGGGACTTTGCTTGTGGTAGATGTAGCAAACGCTTCTGAAATTACTATCTTCCCTGTAAAGAATATCTTTGGATTCAATTTTTATACTAAGATTGTGAATCCTTTTGCTTCTATGATGGGTGGCGCGACGCCTGATAATCCTTTTGGTAATATGTTGCTACTTATGATGTTCTCTGATGGTGGAGATAAGGATGATATGTTGCCTATGCTTATGATGATGAATGGTGGAATGGCTAATATGAATTCCATTCTTCCTTTTCTGATGATGAGTGATTCAAAAGGGGATATGAAGGATATGGCATTGATGATGATGTTGATGGGAGATAATTTTCTAAAACCCACAGAAAAGTAAAAAATTAGGGAGAGATATTCTCTCCCTTTCTTTCTATTGACTTATGAAAGATTTTATGTTATAATAGTTTTAGAAAGTGAGGAAAAGCTATGATTAGAATTGAAATGCGATATACAGACGAATATGGGAATACTACTTCTCTAGACAAAGAAACCACGGTTTATCCAGACCTAGGCAATAGCGAAATTGATGAAATGGAAAGATTCATTAATCATTTCCTAAGAGGAGTTGGTTATCCATCTTTTAACAAGGATAAAATAATTCTTGAGAGCGTAACAGAGGATGAATATGAGGAAATCGTAGATTATCTTTGGGATATGAGACACAAGGAGTCTGAAAATAATGACCAAGCAGATTATAGTGATGCGTAAAGACCTCAATATGAGAAAAGGTAAAATCGCGGCTCAAGCTAGCCACGCATGCGTTTCTGTAATAATGAAAACGATGGGGCGCGCGCAACACGGGTTTGTAGAGCTTTATGTTAATCCGAACGGTCACTGGGTTTATGATAGCGAAGACGAGACATACAAAACTTGGCTTGAGGATTGGTTTAATAATTCTTTTACTAAAATTTGTGTCTATGTCGAGAGTGAAGAAGAACTCTTTAATGTAGCCAAAGAACTGGAAGCTAAAGGAATTATCTTTTCTCTTATTCAAGATAACGGAACAACAGAATTTCATGGAGAAAAAACATATACTTGTTTAGCAACCGAGCCTCGCCCTTCGGAAGACTTTGAAGGTATCACAAGTGACTTACCTCTTTTTTAAATAAATTATATAACTTTATTCAAATGTGGTGATAAAATGAAAATAAAAGTTCTGTCAAGAGAAAAGGCTGAAATAGAAGTCTTTAATATAAAAGAACCTACTTTAATCATTTCAATTAGAGATTTTAAAGACCCAGATAAGGCAAGGGTCTCAATTAAAAATGAGAATATAAAAGGAATAGTTTTCCTTAATTTTGACGATGTTGAAGAGAATGACAGATATTACTCCTGTATAACTGATGAAGATGCTAAAAAGATTTGCGAAGCAGTAAACGAAATGAAAGACTTTGTTACACAGATTATTGTCCACTGTGAAGCTGGCGTATCTCGCTCTGCTGGAGTGGCCGCGGCGATAGGCAAATATCTTAATGGAGATGATATGTTTATCTTTGGCGCGCCACGTTTCTCTCCAAACATAACTTGTTATAGGAAGGTCCTCAATACTTTTATGAATGAGAACGTCCCTCTTGATTTAGATAAAATTAAATTTAGTAATGAAGTTTTTTCTAAAGCACTTATTTACTCTAGAACAGAAGAGGAATATAAAGAACTATTTTTCAATAATGAGGAGGAATTAAACAAATGGGTCTTGGACAGGTCGTCCATTTAAAAGGTAGTGAAGCTGATTTTTGGGTTTTGATGGAGGAAAATAAGAAAACTTGTAAAGGAGTAACTAGAACTAAAGTATTTAAAAAGCTCCCAAATCAAGAAAATATTATGCCACAATCTAAACCATATACGAGGGCTAGACTAGAATCTAGTTCTTCTGCTGATTTAAAGAAAATGAATAAATATGAAGCAAAAGAATACAATCGGCTTAAATCCCTTCGCTTTGTTGAAATGATAGAAGATTAAGTTAAAGACCCAGTTATATCTGGGTCTTTTTTATATTGACAAATAAGCTATATTGTGGTATAATTATTATAGAGAATAAGAAAAGAGGTAATTCAGCGTGAGTATGAAGAGTTTTATCGCTAACAAGGTAAAAACTGTTTTAAAGCAAGATATTGAAGATTATTCTGATTTTCTTGATGGTGTGACTGAAATATCTCAATCTACTTTTGATTCTTATATAGATGAAATTTCTGATAAGTTATATAATTTTTTTAAAAAAGAAGCAAAAATTCCTGTTGAACTTATGGGCGGAGCAGATAAAAATGTTCTCGTTTTCGATAAATTAGACTTTGTTGTTAAAATTCCAAAGGTCACAGGAGAAAGAGAACTTAATGTGTATATAGCATCTGAAGCCTATGGTTTCAATCACTATTTTGCTAAAGTAGAACCAATTATATCTTTTAACTACTGGGATAAAGAAATAGTAGCATATTTTCAAAAGAAAGTTGATTTTTCAAAAGGTAGTTGGCTTTGGGAGCGAGAATATTCTTATAATAAAGTAAAAGATATTTTAAAAGAGGCAAAACGTTTAGAAGATTACAAGGTTGAATTAGTCGACGGTAGTTTTTCAAAAATTATCAAGGGGTCAAAATTAGCTCAATTTTTAGTTTTAAAAATGGATGTAAATGAACGGTGTGATTTTATTTCCTTTTTGACAGATGAAAAGATTAATGATTTAAATAATAATAATTTTTATATTAGTAGAGATGGGAAATTGACTATTTTTGACTATTCTGGCTATGATGATAGTTATAAGTATGATGAAGATAGTGATTATGAAATGGAGGATGGCTATGGGTCGGATTTTTCTGATTAGCGATACGCATTACAATCATTCTAATATGATTAGATATTGTGATAGACCCTTTAAAGATGTTTATGAAATGAATAAAGGGATTATCAATAGTTGGAATAGCGTAGTAAGGAATGATGATATTTGTTATCACCTTGGAGATTTTGGCTTTGGGAATAAAGAACAAATTAGTGGATGGGTGCGCGCCCTCAATGGGAGAATTCGATTGATTCTTGGCAACCATGATAATCATCCGGTGAAATGGTATCTTGACTGTGGTTTTGATAGAGTTTACGATAAATCAATTATCGTTCAAGAAAAATATATCCTTTCGCATTGTCCTATTGAATTTAGTTCTAATCTTGGTCCATTTAAAAATATCCATGGCCATGTTCACAATGCTACTGACTATTTGATTCCAACTCGTCAACGGCTAAACGTCAGTTGTGAGGTTTTGAATTATATTCCTATTACTATTGAAGAAGCTATTAAAAGGATGGAGGGTGTGGAATAATGGTAGTAACAAAATATTTTACAAATAACAAAGGTGAAATAGATAAAGTTGTTAATGAATTTTTGAGAGAAGAAAAAATTTCACATATGGATTTAATTTCCATTCAGTATCAAGCGACAGGTGCATCAGACTGTATTTTTTTAGTCTATGAAAAAAGAAAAACTCAAGATTAAAATTCATTGACTTTAGAAGAAGATTATGATATAATTATAATAGAAAATGAGGGAAGGAAGAAAATGATGAATAAACTAGATGAAAAATATCTCAAAATTATGGAGCTTGCTTTGAAGCTTAATCCAGACCCCACCAATAGGCTTTCAACTGGGTATAAACCCACCATCGAAGTTTCCTATGATGGCGCGCGAGCTTATCTTTTTGTTCGTGGTTGGAGATATGGAAAGAAAAATAAAGAACCTGATTTCGAGTATGAAATTAGTAAGTTTGATACGGTTGGTGGCCCTAAAAATGATGTTGACCGTTGTTTGAGGACTCTCACAGATTTGTGGGAGGCTATTGGAGAGGAGGAGGAAAAAGAAGAATAATGAAATGGTTCCTTTTGATACCTTTTGTTTTATGCGTGATATGTGTTATTTTCCTTTGTTTTTCTATCTTAAATGATATGAATAAGAAATATATCATTAAAAAAAGTTATAATTTGATTTCGGTTCCATATCTTTCCATTCTAAAACTATTAATCTATTCGTTTATTCCAGTTTTAAATTTGTGTTTAATTTTCCTTATTCTCTTTACAGATTTTGAAACAAGAGTTCAAAAAGAGGTTGTTAAAAATCTTAAAGCAGATGGATTGATTGAAGAAAAAATTGACAAAAACGAATATGTATGATATAATATTTATAGAGAGTTAAGGAAGGGAGAATGAATAAATGGTTTTTCGTTATAAAGTTCTTTTTTATTTTGACGATGATGAGAAGATAGAAATTGGATTGATTGTTGCTGATTCTTATGCTGACGCAGCAACTAAAATTACCAACGTTTACGGTGAGGACCTTTTGAGTATTGAAAAACTAAAGCAGATTTCGCATCGAGAAGAAGTAATTGTTTTCCCCAGTGATGAAGAGAGTGTAATTGATAAAATTGAGGACGATTATATTTGGTAACTGAGGATTAGCATATATGAAAAGGAATTTTTATCAAACGACTGTAATAACTCCAGCTAACGAATTCTTAATTACAAGATTCCCAAGAGTTATAATGGTTGAATACACTAAAAACGGAAAGTTAATTCTACCTCAAAAGCGTCTCTTTTTTAATAAAGGAAATGGTGATGAAATAATTTCTGATAAAGAGTTTCAATTTTTTTGTGGGAATCTAGCAAATTTAGTCCTAGGTAAAGATTGTAAAAACGGTAAAGCCGTTTAAAATAAATAATATAAATAATATTTAAGAAAGAGGTAAATTAAAATGGCAGAGAAAATGAAAGTAGCAGAGCAGGCTAAGTATCGCGCAGAGTTGTATGGCGCCGCGAGTGAGGCGTTTCAATCTAAGGGATATACGACAGAGACTATTTCTGATGGTATGCTGGTTCATTTGGGTGAGGGTCAGTATTCCAAGGTAAAGATTTCTATTTGCGACCCTGCGAAGTTTGACCTTGACCATGAGCGAGAAGTTTATGCTCAGAAGATGGCAGATGCGGCAGAGCGCGCAGAGAAGGCTCGTCTAAAGGCAGAAGAGAAAGAGCGCAAGGCCAAGGAAAAGGCAGCTAAGGCAGCCGAGAAAACTCCCGAAGCATAAATAGATTAAAGGGCTGGGCAACTAGCCCTTTTCTTTTTAGGAGAGTAGAATGGAGAGATTAGTTGACATAAGAACAAAAAAAGAAATCCCTTTATATGATTGTCCAGATAATTACGCTCTATTGGATAGGCAACCAAACGCGATAGGACAAATCGGCAACTATGAATTTAAAGTATGGCTGGCCGCAGACTATAAAAATCCAGAAGATGGATTTAAGATTTTGGAGGAAGATATTGATGCTGTATCGGATGAAAAGGACTCAGTTTACTAAAGCCTGTTTTGATAGCATATCAAAAGCAAAAGAGCAAGGGTTGTATGGAACTCATTTAGAAATACGTCCGTATAATGTAAACACTATTAGTGGACTTATTAAATCTGACGCTGAGGCCAGAAAACTCTTAACCGAAGTAAGCAGAAGATTGCGAAAAAACGGTGTCAGGACTTATATTCTTCCCGCAATGGTGAGTGGTATTGATTATTACCCAAAGATTGGGATTTCTGAGGATGGCGAGCCTATTGAAGTTGCTGGATTCAATTTTGAGGAAGAAGCGTTAGATATTTATGAAGTTTATGGTGAATATGGACTGAGACTTTATTTTAAAAAGTGTGGATATTGGTTAGTTATGGAGTGGGACTAAATAAGTCTCACTCTTTTTTCTATTGACAAAAGTATAATAGTATGGTATAATTATTATAGAAAGTAAAAGAGAAGGAGTTTAACATGATTAAAGATATTATGGAAGTTTTTAATGAATATGGAGATTTTGTTTATCGCCATCAAGAGCCGCGCATTATAGTGAAAATAGCTGCTGAATGGATGGACTCTGACTATACTCTCTTGTATAAGAAAACAGAAACAACTGATTTGACAAATTATTCTAAAAAAAATGTTAATCGCCTTCTTTCAATAACAAAGAAATGGAAAGAAATTTATACCTCTAATCCTCAAGTGTCTAATTGGGGGAATAGTCATGAAGATGTCTATTGGCTTTCTGAAGAAGATTACAATTGGTTTGTTGGATATCTTCCTTGGGGAGATAATGAGGATGAGCCAGATATCATTACAGATATTTCTTTTACTTACTCTGTTGGTTCAACAATTACGGACTTTAAATTCAGAGAGGAGAATAGTAATGAATGACTTGATAAGCCGAAAGGCGTTACTAGAAGTAGCAGAACATAATGTGGAATTTCAAGAGGGAATAGTAGATGTATATATTTTAGAGAGTATTTTGGCCGGTATGTCCGTTGTTGATGCTGTACCGGTAGTTCATGGGCAGTGGATAGAACTCCATGAAGAAAACGGGCATGAGATGGGTACTTGCTCTCATTGCCGCCATGTGAGAATTATTGATAATTACTGCCCTAATTGCGGCGCCAAGATGGACGGAGGGAATGACAATGACTGACCAAAAAGCGATTGCCATATTCACGGGCTTGAAGATGATGGTGGGGACCGAAGCAAAGGAAGCGTGTGATATTGCTATCTCCGCACTCCAAGAGCGTGATGAACGGAGCAAACCGATAATGGCGTGGCAAAAGTATAGCAACGATGAGTGGATTTGCCCGTATTGCAGATATGACAAATACTGTGACACTCTTGACGGCGGTGTTCTCCCTCCGTTTTGTGAGAATTGCGGTAGACCGCTGAAAGGAGCAGACAATGACTGACTTGAAACCGTGCCCTTTCTGCGGGGGAAGCCGGAGGAAGAAGTAGTGGAGGGATTACACCATGGTTAAATCCAGAGAAGATAGCGTAATCGAAATTTGGGATACGAAGTATATAAACCGCAATGTAAATCGTCTTCAGGAGGTCATTTGCGCGACGATTATCCAATGCGAACCCGGGAATATTCCGGGCAATTATATCGTCGAAGTCGTGCGGGAAGAGGCCGGGAGGAAGGAAAATTAAAATGGTCGTAAAAATAAAAGAAATAAATGAGATATTGCGGGACTCAGAAGATATTAAAATAACGTATGATTCTAAAACACATGAATTTAAAGTTTCCTTATATGATTTATCTGCTGATTTTATTGTAAAGTCAATAGCTGGCCGCACCATAGACGCTTCTTTGGCTGATATAAAGAGATATCTATCAAAACCTTGGTATTTGCCAGCCGTATGGATTAAAGAAATTGTTAAGGAATGAATCAAGAGGAAGAAGATAATGATATTTGAGAATATGTTTATATTTAAAGAGACGAATATTGTGATATATAAGAATACTAAATTAAAATTCCTAAGGAGAAATAGTAATGCGAGCTATTGAAGATATAAAGCAAGATATTAAGCTCCAAGAAAGAGCGATTTCTTATCTTGCTTCTGTTGGTTGTGATGATGATGCGATGATGAGTGACAGACGATTAGACTATCTTAAAACAGAGCTTGAATTCGCAGAAAAGTGTAAAGAATGTAAAAAGAAGCGCGAGCCTTTGGAGCTTAAATGGATTCCAATAGCTGAAGAATTGCCAGAGAAAAATTCTAATGTTCTTGTTTATGTTCAGAATACTCGCGGTGGATTTATTCGAGGAGATGGATATATTACTGTAGCCACTTTTGTTCCAACTATGATAGATAAGCATTATTTTAATTTTCATGGAGAAGGTCTTGTTACTCATTGGATGGGGTTGCCGAAGAAGCCAGAAGATTTATATTATACAGGAGTGTAGATATGCGTTTATTAGATAAATCTCTTACTACTCAAGAGAAGAAAAATGAACTTGATATGTTAGAGGGTAATATTGCTCGAATTGCTGTATCTGATAATGTTGAAGAGGTTGTCGCGCAACTTGGTTTTGCTATTGATAGGTTGAGTTTGTTGGCTTATAGTAGAATTAAGGAGATAGAGAATAAGAAAGATATTCTATGCTAACTTTCTATGGAGGCGCGCAAACAATTCAAAAATTTGAGTTGAGAAGGAAAATTTTAGAGCGACAACATTAAGTTTACACTTATAATTAGAAGTTAATTTAAAATTAATTCTAAACTTTATTTTAAATATATTTATAATTTAACCTCTAGAGTTATTTCTAGAGGTTATTTTTATATTTTATATAATTTATATTATAATTATATTATAATATAAAGTTTAGAATTAATTTTAAAATAAAATAGTAATAGTAGTAAATAGAATAGATAGAATAGTATAATAAATTTTATAATAGTAGTAGTAATATAAAGTATGTGTAATAATAGTAAATAGTAGTAATATATATGTATGATATATAATAGTAGTAATACTATATAATAGTATATGTATGATATATAATATATATAATAATAGTAGTAGTATTATAATATGTGTATACTATAGTAGTAGTAATAGTAATAAAAGAAAAATAGAGAATTAGGAATAGGGAATTAATTTAGATTTAGATTTAACTTAATTTTAATTTAGATTTAGTTTTAGAATTAATTTTAAAATTATTTTTAGATTTATTTTTTAGAATTTTCTCTACTTCTTTTTCTTCTTCTTTTTTAGAATATGGCGCGACTCCTCCACCCTCCACCGTGGGAATAGATAAAATTTTAGGTAGAGAGGAAGGTTGGGTAGGTGGGGAGGATAGGGTTAGAGGTGTGCGCACTACTCTCCATATATGTCAACAATTTGACTTAATAAATTTTTAGGATTTTCTAAAAAAAAAATCTCTATTTCTCTAAATAATTTTAGGATAATTTCAGGAATTTTTTAAATTTTTTCTAAAAATTTTCTAATTTTTTTCTAAAAAAATATATAAAAAAAAGACTAGCTTTTGCTAGTCTTTTTCTTTTCTTTCTTCTCTTTTTCTTCTTGACGTTTCCGCTTTGTTTCTTTTTTAATCTCGAATTCTTCTAGAGCTTCGTCAATATCGTAGTTCTTTTTAGCCACAATAGAGACTACCGTCCACCAGTCTTCCCCTTCGATATTTTCCAGAGAAGCAAAAGAATATTCGTCTACTTGTTCAAAATCTTCTAAAGCGGTTTTGAGGCGCTCGTAGGTAAGGGCTTTCGCGCGGGCCATCTTTTCCTGTTGGTTCACTAGAGAAACCTCCTTAGATATTAGAATTAAGGTTAGGTTTATTCTTAGGTTTATTCCTTGATTTAGTTTTCTTGAGTTTAGTCCCGCACCAAGAGGCAGGGAACACAGCAGTAAATCCTTCCCTATCGGTGAAGTAAGTTAGCTCTGTTGGATAGGGTCGCTCTTGAGTGATGAGCGCGCACCTCTTCTCTCCAAAGCGGAGAAAGTCGCATCCATTACAAGTTTCAGACGGAGGGACAGAGAAACTACCATTCTTATTATTCATAGATAATCTCCTAACTTAAAATCTATTCTATTTCTTATTTTCTAATATAATTATACCACAAAATAGAGGAAAAGTCAAGGATTTTTAAAGAAAAATAGAGGATTTTATTAAAAACTTGACAAAAGTGAAGTATATTTGCCCGCTTTGGAGTCTTTTTCTCTTGGATAGGGAGGAAAAAATGTTTTTTTTAAGATATTATATCATATTTTTTTAGAAAAGTCAAATATTTGGGATATAAAATGTAGCTCCTTAGGAGTTTTACCCAAAGCGGGACCCAGCTCCTTTGTCAAGTATTTGACACAGTCGCAGCTCCTACACCCCAATCCCAGCTCCTTGACATCGCAGGATATTTGACTTTCGCAGCTCCTATTGACTTTTGCAGGATTTTCGCGCGATAGTGGTATATTTGACAAGTAGACAAGTAAGCTAGTGAAACATTTGACAAAAGGGAAAGAACTTGTCTAAAATAGACAAGTAAATAAGTCTTGACTTTTTAGGAAAAGTATGGTATTATAATTATAGAAAGAGGAGAACAAAATGAGACATTTTCATTGTCCAGTAAACGGTTGGGATTGTCCTTATTACATTGAAGAAACTTTAATTGATGGAAAAAAGGAAAAGTGCGTTTGTGAGATGACTTTTGATAAAATGAATCCTTATTACGAGTGTGAAGATTTTTATGATGTTTTTGGAGACGATGTAGAAGAAAGCGATTATACTGATTATGGGGAGGAAGATTGAAAGGAAGAGTAATCTTCCTTTAAGACTTGTCTAAAATAGACAAGTAAATAATTGTTGACATATTTGTTTTTCTATGCTATAATGTAGATACAATAGGAAGGAGATAGAAGAATGAGTAATAAGAAATTAGTTATTCACGAAACAGACCCCGAAGGGTGTGGTTATTTTGGCGTACTCGGAGAAGGCTCTAATTTTAGATTTTATAATTTTGAAGATGAAGAAACCGGCGATATATTGACAGCAGTAAGAAATTTAATTAATGTTGGCTTTATCAATAGAGATGACGTTTTGTTTCTTAAAGATAAAGATATTTACAACTATCTAAAAGAAAAAGAGGAAGATTAAATCTTCCTCTTTTTTAACTTGTCTAATATAGACAAGTATTATTAAAGGGCGGCAAGCCCTTTAATTTTTATCTTCACTTAGACGATACAATTTTCTTTTAATTTCCACTATTTCTTCTATATCTCGATAAAGTTCACTTACTTTTTCATCTATGGTTCGCCATTCATAATCCGTTTTGTCGTAGTAATATTCCCCTTTTCTAACATGCGGGATACGAAAGTCACAATTAGAACTATTTTCCTCGATAAAATCGGCTGCTTCATTTGTTTTTATAAGAATAAAATAACTTCTTTGGAAAAAATTATTCATCCCATCAAACAGATTGATTTCTTCAAGGTTATCATCTAGGCCAATAATATCATTTTTATATTTTTCAGCAGTAATTTCTTTTTCATAACAAAGACAATCGTCCTCCTTTTCAAACTCTTTTCCATCAAAAGCCCTATAAATAATATCCATTATAATTTTCCTTTCTTTTAGAGATTATCTATCTCTTTTGTTAATTCTATTATATCATATAAAAACAAAAAGTCAAGAAGTTTTTACTTGTCTAACTTAGACAAGTAATAAAGGGAAGCTCAACGCTTCCCTTCTCTTTTTGCTGGGCCAAGAGTAGAGATAACCGCGTCTGTGATATGATAACGCTTGCGCGCCTTCTCTCTTGCTTCCCCTTTCCCATTTGCTACAATCATAATTGCTTTGGTGGAGTTATCAAAACAAACTTTATAAACCATAGACATTAAATTTCCCCCTTTTCTTTAATTATATTATATCACACTATTTTACTTTTGTCAATAGAAAATAAAACTTGTCTATTTTAGACAAGTAAAAAAGAGATTGAGTGAAAAATCACTCAATCTCAAAAGTATAATCTTTCCGAACTGTGATAGTAATATTTTTAACCTCTTTATCAATTAAAAATCTGTCATTTCTAATCCACTCCCCCAAATTCTTTTCAATCCAAAATTGTTTCATTTTATCTTCTATTCGTAGTGTTGTCCATTTAGAATAGGCGGGAGAAATCCATTCAATTAAAACAGTAGTATTATAATATTTTTGATGTTCTTTCATTCTCCGCAAGATATCATTTGTTGTGCCAATCTTTACAAGTTTCTTTGTTTCCGTTCTTTCGTCTGGAAAAGAAATAAAATACAAATACTCCCCTTTCTTTTTGGGTAGTGGCACCTTAGAAAGCACCTTTCTACCTCGCCAATTATAAATAGTTTCCATTGCTTCAACTCCTTTATATACATTATATCATATATTAAAAGAAAGTCAAGAACTATTTTAGAAAATAACTTGTCTATATTAGACAAGTAAACTTTATAAAAAGAAAAGGGGGACTCTCCCCCTTTTTTTTAGAGTATTATATAATAAAAATTACTCATAGAATAGAGGTGAAAAAAATGGAACAATGGAAAGAATGGCCAACTAATCCAAAATATCAAGTATCATCTTATGGAAGAATAAAAGGCATTAATGGAAAAATTATGAATTTAAGACAGCATCCAAAAACAAAATATTTGACTGTAAATTTAAGACCTAAAAAGGGCGTACAAAAAACTTATTCTGTTCATAGATTAGTAGCAGAAACTTTTTTAGATAATTTTGATGAACAATTAGTAGTAGACCATATAAATGGAATTAAAACTGATAATAAGATAGAAAATTTACGACAAATAAAACATAAACTAAATATACAAATTGGAGTAAATAATTTTAATGAAATATATAACTGTGTTAGACAAGTAATTGATAAGATTGGTTATGATAAAACCAAACAAGTATTATTAGATATACTAAAAGAGGGCAGTTAAAACTGCCCTCTTCTTATTTATTACTCCTTTTCCTCTTTCTTTGCCTTTCGTGCTTCGCGCCGTGCCTTGCTTTCTGCGGCCTTGCGCTCACGTTCCGCTTTCTTTGCGGCGGCCTCTTTTGCTTTCTGTTCAAGTTCACCCGTGTAAACTTCGGCTTCGGTCAATGCGTCATACGCTTCCCGCGTTTCACTGTCAATAAAGTTCTTGACAGTGAGCTTTACTGTGACCCAGCAATCTTGATTTTCCAGCCCGATGATAGAGCCATCAATGCGGACGGCGTATTCGTTTGCGCCTACCAGAATAGGCTCGTCAAGTGCGTGTCCCGCGTTCAGCTTATCAAAAGCCGCGTTGCGGAGAACATCCTGCTTCTGCTTCATGGTCATTTCGTTAGTCATAATTTTCCTCTTTCTGCCGTATTTCGGCCTTTTATTTTGGGAGCGGTCTTTCCGTTCCCTGTGATTATATTATAGCAAATCGGCGGCGTTTTGTCAAGCACTTTTTAAGATTTTTTTTATTTTTTTCCTTTTCGTCTTACTTGCCGTCCCTCTTGCTATGGTTATATTATATCAAAAGAACAATGAAAAGTCAAGAAGAATTTACTTGTCTACAATAGACAAGTTATTTTTTAAAAAAGAAAGTGACCTATGCGGTCACTTTCTGCGGAATTTTCCAGCAAAGCCGGTTTATTCCTCTTTTCATGCTTTTGTGTTGCGCGAAACACTTCGCCATAATACCACATTCTATAATAACATCTTGTAAACCTTTGTGTTCCTCTTGAAAGTTTGTATTTCCTGTATAGTATCTATGTCCGATTTCTGCGGAAGTTTGGATATTGCCAGAAGCGGAAACAAAACTATTTTTCTTTGCCCACTTTTGAAAAGTCTTTTGAGTATAAATCACTTGACAAGCCATGTGCCAGATACACATATATTTTGTATTATAAGGGAAAAACCATCTATACTCTGATTTTGTCAAATACCGAATTGTATTATTTAGTGCGTTTCGGTCAAAATTACAATTATACGCCGCGATAGTATCAATGTTATATTTTTTCATTGTATCACGAATAATTTTCCATGCGGTAAAGAACCGTACAATTTTTGTTTCCCCTCTTTTGATTTGTTCTTCATATTCTGGAATTTTATTCGCATAATAGCAAGAGTTCATCAATTCGCGCTCGCCGCGATAAACTTCGTAAATAAGCATTGACTGTTTTTCATAAATTTTCCCGTATTTATCGCACACGGCAAAACCTAAATCATAAACAAGGGGACAATTAACATCATTAGCAGTTTCAACATCAAGCACGAGAAATTTTTTCTTTTCCATTTTACAAACCTCTTTCTACAATCAAGTTTATCGTCATTCTTTGATTGTGATATTATTATAACATCAATAGAAAAGAATGTCAATACCTTTTTGAAAATTTTATAAATAAAAAAACTTGTCTATAATAGACAAGTAAAATAAAAGAGTAGAGAATTACTTCTCTACTCCATATGAACAAACAGACAAACCTCTTTCCTTTATATATTGAATGGCTTGTTCTGCGGGGAATTCCTCAAAAAGTTCTTGTAAAGTTATTTTTTTCTTTTGATATATCATCCGAATAGAAATATTTTTTATATCATTTTTGAAAAGTTTTTCATCTTCCTGCATGTAATAGCGCCGATGATAACGAATAAAGGGTTCGTGTTTAAAAAGAGTATAGTCAACGTGAAAACACGGAATAGATGTTCTTTTCATGTATCTCATTACATCGTCAAAATTAGCGTTCTTTAAAACAATATCTTGTTTTGAAGTTTTTTCTTCTTCTAAGGTTAAACCGCTATACCCTGTATCTTCCCACTCGTCACAATCTTCCCACAAAATTTCTAAATTCCACTCGTAAGCATGTAACATTGTAAATTCTCCTTTCTTTCTATTGATATTATATCACTAATTTTAGAATATGTCAAGAGAAAAATAAAAATTTTTAAAAGATTCTGATATAAAATACTTGTCTACTTTAGACAAGTAAACTCTATAAAAGAAAGCCCCGCACAAAGCAGGGCTAACTTTTTACTTACGCTTGCTTGCGGCCTTACGTTCACGCTCGGCGGCCTTTTCTGCCGCGGCTTTCGCCTTTTCCTCAACCTCGGCGGCATAATCGCCCGCCGCGCCCTCAATATCAAAAGCGGGAGTTTTCTCTGTGGCCTTATAGTTTGCGGCGGACACCTTTACACGCGCATACACCGTTTCGCCATCGGGAGATTCACCAGCGGGAAACGCGAATTCGCACGGGCCAATCTGCCGAACGCCGGGAATATCGAGCAATCCCAGAGTAGAGAGCGCGCTCTCACGAGCATTTGCAAGAACTTCGGACTTCTTCATTGTGTTAGCCATAATAGACTTCCTTTCTGTCACCTTTAGCCGTGACCGCTTATTTTTTCGGTTAGTTTCTTTCCTAACCTCTGTATTTATTATACCATAGAGATTTAAGTTTGTCAAGTCTTTTTTTTCAATTTCTTTTGAAATTTTGCTTTCGCTTTGACTTTCTTTTCTCTCTTGGTATGGTTATATTATAACCGATAAATGAGAAAAAGTCAAGAAAAATTTACTTGTCTATTATAGACAAGTTTTCAAACGAAAAAAAGAGAAGCTGTTGTACACCAGCTCCCCAACGCTTACGCGCGTCACTCGCCCTTAGCATTCGTTAGCAGTATCTAGTTCCCTATCATTTCAGTTACTAGACTTACTTCCTCGGTATCGGGTCATATAATTTAACTATTTTTTATTTGCTACGGCCAAGTCATATTTAATTATTTCCCCTTTCTGTAATTCTATTATACTCTATTATTTTGTTTTTGTCAATATGTTTTTTAAAATTCCGTTAAAAATTTACTTGTCTAATCTAGACAAGTAAAAGAAAAGACGTTAAAACGTCTTTTCGTTCTTCTTTCTTCCTTTCCTTTTGTATATTTTCCTACTTTGCTTTACTCTTGTTATTGGACTAATCGGCCAAAAATTACGTTGTTTCTTCGCATCTTCTTTATCTTTATTCTTTTGTATCATAATTATTAAACCTCGCTAGAGAAAGAATTTTACAACAGGGATACCATTCGGAAAGTTGTTCTCGCATTTCTTCATCACTATTGAAACTATGAACAAAAAGAATCTTTTGTCCTTTTTGGTCTATAATCATTAAGCGGTATTGGTATTTCATTATTTCTATCCCCTTTCTGTAAATATAGTATAACATAGATATGATTAAAAGTCAATAGAAATTTACTTGTCTATTTTAGACAAGTATTAAATGGCGTTTCAAACGCCAAAATCGCTATAAAGCATCTTATCAATTTGTTCTGAAAAGTAGTGAACAAAATTTTTTCGATATATCCCATATAAACTTTTCTTTTCTTCTTTTTTTATTGACTGAATCATTTCTTCTTTTTCGGAATCTTTAAAGTATATCCTATTCAAAGATTTAATGTATTCAATTTTTCGCTCTGCGTAAGCTGACATTAATTCATCAAGATGCTTTTCAAAAAATTGACGGGTAATAGCATCAACGGTCATTCCATAGTCGCACGGATAAATAAACAATTTAATCGCATGTTTATCTTTACTACTAAATGAATCATTATCTATTTCATTTTTAATTAGTTGGGCTAAAACATCTTTTCTCTCTTGATATAACCTTTTAATTTTCTTGTTAAAGCATTTGATATCTTCGGATTCTTCCGCGTATTCTAAAACTTTGTCATAAACATTCATAATATATAATCCTTTCTTTTTAGAGATATATACTATCTCTTTCATTGACTATATTATACCATGATAAAATTAAAATGTCAATAACTTTTTACTTGTCTAAATTAGACAAGTAATATAAAACAAGGTGGGAATTAAATTCCCACCATAGACTGTAAAACTTTTTCAATTCTCTTTTCTGTTGGGTTAATCCATTCCCCGCCATTCCGTTCCCATGAAAAACCGTTTTTGTATTCATCATCAAACAGAATCGCGCCTTTTGCTTTTACAATTGAATGTTTCGGCGTTCCATATTGGACAAGATGAATTTCATTCCCACAAGCTGGAAAATATTTTTTTAACCATTCGCGTTTTGCGGCTCGGACTGCTTTTTTATATTCTTTACTACTTTCTTTTGATAGCCAAGAAATAACACCGATTTCATATCCCTGACGGCGGAGAAGTCCACACAAAACATTAAATCTAGTAATATTAACAAGAGGCTTTGCGATTCTATACGGTGTCGCATCTTCCGCACGCAACATCGGCAACCAATTTTCAACGCCATACAAATCTGCGATTGTTCCGTCCATATCAAAATAGATTTTTTTCATTTTGCTTTATCCCCTTTCTGTAATTCTATTATACTCTATTATTTTATTTTTGTCAATACCTTTTTTGAAAACCTTTAGAAAAATTTACTTGTCTACAATAGACAAGTAAGTTCCTATCATGTAGATAGGAACGCATTTTTAACAACCTTAACTTGTGCTCTTTCCCCCATTGCCTCAAGTTCTCCACTATCAAGATTAACACAGTTCAAAACTTTTTCTTTTTCCTCCATTGGAGAAATCTTCAAATAAAAATCTCCAAAGCGGGCATCAATAATAAAAACTTGACCTTGTCGCACTTCGTTAAAAGGAATGTAATCACCGTATTCTTTTACTAACATTACTGTCACCCTTTCTGTATCTTTATTATACATCTAATTTCGGGGTATGTCAAGAAAATTTTAAAATTTTTTGAATAATTTTGGGAAAAGTTACTTATCTACACTAGACAAGTAAAAAATTTCAAAATAAAATGGACGTGTTAAACGTCCATTTTACTCTTACTAATTTGACTATCTACCATAGCAACCACCCAAGGCGCGCACTTGTTGAAATCTCGGCAAACTTTCTTAAATCTTTTTCGTGCCATTTTAAACCCAGAAATCCAAACCATATTATTAATAATTTCATCCGTTTGTAAATCAGTTATAGCAACCATATATTGTTTTCCGAATGGGTCAACTTCCCAATAATCAACTCCGTATTTATATTTTCCGTATTCGCAAATACAAGATTTTTCTTTTGGTGCGAATTTATTTCTAATATCTCTCCAAAGCAGAATTTTACTAAGTGCTTTATACGTTCCATAGATAGCAAAGAATCCTACAAAAGCACCACACGCGAGAAAGAACAAATTCCCAATGACAACGCAAGCAATTTCATAAAAATTCATATTTATCCCTCTTTCTAATTCTTTTGGTTTCCCTGTGATTATATTATAACCTATTCTATTGGTATTGTCAATACTTTTTTAAAAAATTCTCAATAATTTTACTTGTCTACAATAGACAAGTTTTTCTAATAGAAAGGGAGGCGTCCTCTCATGGCAAAAGGACGCCTTTTTCTATCCATTAAACAGAAAGGGATAGAATGGAGATTTATTGTAATAAGGCTAACCACTTCCTTATCACAATTATATTATACCACGAATTTCGGGATTGTCAATAGAAAAATTAAAAATTTTTTCTCAAAGTGGAATAAAATAACTTGTCTACCATAGACAAGTAAATTTTATAGAGAAAATCGGGCAATAGCCCGATTTCTCCACAGAAAGAAGGGATTAACGCCGTTTTTCGAGGATTTCCTCTACTTCGGCAGGTGGAACACTAACTTTATAGGTCATTGTTGAGCCAACCAGCTTTTCTTGCGCTGATTTCGCGGCTTCGTAGCTCTCATAGGTTGCAGGCTTCATAGCTCCGCGAGTAATTGTGAAACCTTCCTCTTGAATTACGGGATAGCCATGAATTTCCATAATAAAACCTCCAAAAATTGACAAAATTTTACAGTTCTCCAAATTACCATTTGCTGGGAATTTTCCTTTCTTTCTATAAATAATTATATCACATAAAGGCGCGCTAGTCAAGAATTATTTACTTGTCTAGCATAGACAAGTAATTTATTGCGTTATATTTTTAACAATCTTTTCAAATAATTTACTTGTCTATAATAGACAAGTAATTTTAGGCAAAAAGAAAACAATCCGTGAATTTTGGGATTGTTTTCTAAAAATTTTATTTAATTTTATTCATTTTGAAATAAAATCCTGTTTTTTCTACGATGTGGAATCCCTTGTCTAAATAGTATTTCTTTAACGCGTTTTCCGCGTGAGATTCAAGCCGCCCCGTAGTATGAACAATTCGTTCTTCTTTTCCATTGGTGATTCTTGCTATAATTTTCCAGCCCATATTATTTATTCCTTTCTTGCGGTATAGGGCTTCTGTAACAGAAGCCCGTCCCGCTTTCTTTGCTATTACAGTTCTCTTTCTCTTGCTTCTTGAATAATATCCATCAGCCTTATAGCATCCCGCCTATCATAGTATCCGAAAGTAATAACCACATCGCCATCAGTATCTTCATCATACATCAATACAACGTAGTCCTGTTTAGTCATGAAGTGCAGTGCTAAAGAGATAGCTTCATATGCTGTTTTACTCACCAGAAAGCCGCTTTCGATATCCATACTTGAGTATAGCTCTTGAATCTTTTTAATAGCTGTTCTTTCCATTCTAAAATCCCCTTTTCTGTTTATGTTAGGCTTTTGCCTATGGAATGGGGCTTTTGAGCGGATGCCCCTTAGAACCGCATAATCATTACAGCGTGTAACCCTCACTTTTCAGCTTTGCAAGCCGGCTTTCATAGCGGCTTTCTAAGCTCTTTCCGCCCCAACAAAAACGGACTTCATCAGACCCGGCTTTATACTGGAGCCGTTTATACAGCCATTCCACAGCCTCTTCGCTGGTCATGGTAAAGCTATCATAATTATCAATGCTTTCACCATAGCCAACAATTAACCTATCGAAAGTAGCACAATACTCTTGCACTTGCGCGTAAAGGCTTTTAGATTTGATTGCTTTAAAGCCGTGAGCACTGTTATATTCGGCGTGCTTTCCTTTTGTTGCGGGCTTGATGGTAAAGAATTTACATTCGTAAATAAGCCCCTCGTGCGCAAGGTCATAACTGCCGCTCCTGCCGTCACGCTTCCACTTGCGCAATAATGACATTTGAGCCTCAAAAGCCCATCCTTTATTGACGCTTTTCGTCAATTCTTTCCTTGTCATTCTTGCCATGATTTTTTCTCCCTTTCTGTTTTTTGTGGTTAGTGTCTTTCGACACTATTATAATATCACATTACTTGTATATTGTAAATAGTTTTTTGAAAAAAATTTGTCGTCATTTTACACAACGTTTAAGCGTGGTTTTTGTATATTATGCTATACATACTTTTACCCGTATAACGTTAAAAGGCATATAGGGGGGGCGGTTTTTGGGAAAAAATGGGAAAGTGAATTTTCCCCGTCGTGCGGCCTGCTCAAATACGTCCATTATTTTCCAAAACTAAATTTTTGACTCTTTAAAATTTTATATTTCCCTACTCTAACTTTTTGACTTCCTTTTCAAAAAGTGGTATAATAGAATTAAAGAAAAACTTGACAAATAAGTCAAGAAAAGAGGTGAAAAGAAATTTTAGATTTTAACTTATACTCAGATAGAGAGAGAACAATCTACGTGGAAAATTTATTAAAAGAAAAATCTAACCCCTCTTCTTCTGAATTAGAGTCTATGGCGAATTATATTCTGTTCGGGAAAGGAGAAGATGGAAAAAGTGAAGTAGATAAGAAATCAATAGAGATAAAGACTAAATACCAGTCTTATAAAAAAAGAGAATTAGAAAGTCTCGAAGACCTAACGTCTAATCCAGCTTTTGACGAACGTTCCATCCGTCCAATAGGTCGTTCGCGCTATACCAGTCCTAAACCAATCATAGACAAGAGCTTACCAGAACTCCAGCCTCTTCTAGAAGAAATTGAGAAGTGGGAGCACATTTATAAAGTAGGAAAAGGAGAAGAAACCGACCCCTCCTTAAAACCAAAATCTCAAACAGACCTATATAAAATCAAACACTTCCTTATAGACTTAAAACGCCAACAATACGTCATTAGTGAGGCTTTAAATCCTAGACGTCTCGATTTCTCCCAGCCATTCTACTCTCCCACCTATACCTTCGACGTAGGAGTAGACGTAAAACCACTGGGGTTAAAAATAGGCAATTCACTACGCTTCGACAATCCAAAAGAAGATAGAGAATCGAACTTCGAGATTCCTTCTAATCCAAATTCTCTAAATCTCGAAGACCCAGCTCACATTTATGGAGTTTTAGAGTTTTATTCTACTCTATTAGAAGAATCGTTAGATAAACCAGATTCAAACGCAAAATATTTAATAGAAACCTTAGATTTCTATATATCTAAGACTCCACTTGACCCTTCGCGCAAGACAATAGTGGAATTAAAGAAACACAAGGTATCGAACCAAGAAATAAAGAAGAAACTCGAAGAACTATATGGACTTTCTTACAACGAAAACTACATATCTACTATTTATACTAAAGAAATTTGTAAGAAGATTAGCGAAGCAGTAACTCTCCATAAGGACTATTGGCTAGAGAGGAATAATCCTAATGCCTGGAAACAGTGTAGTTGTTGCGGCCAGTGGAAATTGAAAGACCCTCGTGAATTTGTGAGGAAAAAATCTAGCGCAGACGGGTATACTTCTAGGTGTAAGGTTTGTGATAAGGAAAGAAGAAAGGGGGCTAAAAAGTGATTTTTAATAAGAAATCTTTTAAAGCTAGAGAGTGCACTTTATGCGGAAGGTTTTTAACAAAGAAAGACTATTGTCAAACCAAATCGTTATTTTTCCCGGATGGATATACTCCTATTTGTAGAAGTTGTTTAAGTGAGATTGTTGTAGACCAAGAGGGAGATTGGAGTATTGTGGATTTAATTTGCCAATGGGCAGACGTTCCATTTAGACCAGACGATTTTACGAAAATTTATAAAGCTAATCCATCCGAAGCAATGGGGCTTTATTTAGATATGTTTTCCGCCGCGGAATATGAGCGTATCTCTTGGAAGGAATATTTTGAGAAGTGGAAAGAGGCTATTCAAGAAGGCAACGAAAGAGAAATTCACGAAGTATTTAATCAGAAAGAACTTGATAATTTGCGTGCGCGCTTCGGTAGTTCGTATGCTCCAGCAGAACTATACCAACTTCAAGGATTCTATAAAGGAATAGAGGAAAGTTATGGATTCCCAGACGTTATAGCTGAAGATAATGCTAAGAAAATGGCGAAGATTTCGTTTGAAATAGACCGCGCGATTGCCAATGGAGAGCCTATTGATAAGTTAATTACTGCTTATAATAAACTTCAATTACAAGCTGGTTTTACTTCTGATAACGCGAGAGATATGAATAGTTTTGAATCGGTTAGCGAATTGGCGCTTTTCTATGAGAAGATAGGATGGGAGAAAAAGTTCCATAATAATGAGTTGAATGATGTTGTTGATGTTACTATGAAGAATATTCAAGCGTATAATACTAGATTATGGAATAATGAGAGTACAATCGTTGACCAGGTTGAAGAGAGAATCCAACAGAAGAAAAATATTGAGAATATTGAGGAGAGATTGGAAAGAGAGGATGAGGTAGCTTTTGAAAGTCCGACACCTCTTGATGAAGATGATGAGATAGAAGATTTCGAGGTAGAGATATGATTAGTGGGTATAATGTAGCAATTCCAAAGAACGTTCATTTAAACGAACCGTTTTTGAGAAAATATCGTCCTCAAATGACTTCTCTCTTGGAGTTTTATATTAACTATCCAGATATATTTATTGATAATATAACGCCAGCTAATTCAAATTTCACTCTTTATTTCTACCAAAGAATTTTCTTGCGCGCGAGCCTTAGATATCGTTATCACTATTGCGTTGCACCCCGCGCCTTCTCAAAATCATTTCTTTCAATTCTAGCCGGATTTTTGAGATGTATGTTTTTACCTGGGAGTAAATTCTTTATTTGCGCGCCAGGCAAGGAGCAGGGAGCAAAAATTGCGACAGAAAAAATTAACGAACTTTTAAGACTATTCCCAATGTTAGAAAAAGAACTTGTGAAAAAGAACATGAGTAAAGATTATGTTACATTAGTTTTTAAAAATGGAAGCGTATTTGATGTTGTTGGCGCTCTTGATTCTACTCGTGGAGGACGTAGAAGTGGTGGCATTATAGACGAAACAAGAGACCACGACGGGACCGTTCTTTCAGAAGTTGTTCTTCCTTTGATGAATGTTGATAGAAGAATGGCAAATGGTAAGTTAGATGAAACAGAACCGCATCAAGCTCAAATATATATCACTTCTGCTGGTGTAAAAGGTTCATTTGCTTATGAAAAATTGATTGAATTATTTGTCCAATCAATAGTAAGTCCAAAAACAACTTTTGTATGGGGCTGTGATTATAGAGTTCCAATGTTACATGGGCTATTGAATAAAACCTTCGTAGAGGAACTTAAAATTTCACCAACATATAAAGAAGATAGCTTCGCGCGCGAATATTTGTCCATTAACCAAAACCTAGTGGACATTAAATTTACTGAATTGCTGGGAAGCCGCATCCGTAAAGGTCGGGTGGTAATCAGCAACCAAGCCGCGTAGGCAATACGCGGAAGGCTCAACGACTAGAGTGAAAACTCGTAGGATACAAGCGAATGGTATCCGAAGTAGTAAAATATTATATAGAGGTGTTTTGTATGAAGTTATATTTTTATAACGGTCAACCAACAACCTATTTCATTACAGAAAATGGGAAATGTAAAAATCAGAAAACTAATAAATGGTTAAAAGGTCAGATTTCTAAAAATGGTTATTTAACCTATCAAATAACTACAAATTTAGGGAAAAAAAGATTATATGCTCATCGAATGGTGGCTGAGACTTATTTGAATAAAATAAAAGGGAAAACGGAAGTAAATCATAAAGATGGAAATAAATTAAATAATAATTTAGATAATTTAGAATGGGTTAGTTCTAAAGAAAATAAAATCCATGCTACTAATTTAGGTTTAAGAAACTCCGTTTTAAAAAAAGTTTATTGTTTTTCTGAAAAGAGAGAATTAATAGCTGAATATAGAAGTATAACAGATGCTAGTTTAATAACAGGTATCGGAAAAGACCAACTTAGTATAGCTTGCAATAGAGAAAATAAACTTTTATGTCATGGATTTTATTGGTCTTTTGAAAACGATAATAATTTTTCTATTGAGATTTTAGAAAGCGGAAAATCTAAAAGAGTAGGAAAATATGATTTAAAAGAAAATTTAATCCAAGAATACAATAGTTTAAGTGAAGCCGGACGAGATAACGCTTGTTCTCGCACGCATATTGGTGAGTGCTGTAATGGAAAATTAAAAACTTACAAAGGTTTTATTTGGAAGTTTATATAATATATGATATAGTCTAATCTATATGGAAACATATAGCTCTATGGGAATAAATTTGCGATTTATTCTAAATATAAATGATGGACTGGTGGTTCTAGCGATAGCTGGATTGATTATGATAATTTATCTAAATATAGACGAATTTTAAACCCAGAAAAAGAACGAAAAACTAGAGGGAATAATGAGGTTTTCTACTATATATCTGTAGACGTCGCACGACTTGGAGTATTAACTTCTGTTCAAGTATTTAAAGTTACGCCAAGAGAAACCTATTTCTATAAACAATTAATAAATTCAGTTGGTTTACATGATATGCACTTTTCACTTCAAGCTATTGAAATTAAAAAAATGTATTTGAAGTATAAACCTAAAGAAATATTAATTGACGGAACTGGTTTAGGCGTAGGTTTATTGGACTTTTTGGTAATGGAACAGCTTGGAGTAGATGGAGTTTTATATCCCGCACTTGCCTCTTGGAACGACGAAGAGTATTCTAAGTATCCGGGAGATAAAGTTTTATATGTACTTAAAGCTACACCTTCTTTAAACAGCAAAATTCATAGTAATTGTTTTTCTCAAATTGCTAATGGACATATTAGATTTTTAGTGAAAGAACAAGAAGCTAAAAGTAAGTTAATGTCTACTAAAAAGGGAGCTAAAATGCGCCCGCTAGATAGACTTGCCCGATTAGCACCCCATATTGAAACAACAAAATTGTTTGATGAGATTTGTAATCTACGACTTCGTAATACTGGAGTTGGGAATCAAGATATTGTCGTTGAACAAATTAATAGGCGTATAAATAAGGACCGTTTTAGTGCTTTTGAATATGCTTTATGGAGAATTAGAGAATTAGAAGATGAGTATTATAAGAAGAAGCGAAATCGTGCGCGCGACCTAAGAAAGTTCTTATTATTTAGTAAGGGAGGTAAAACGAATGGAAGAAACTAAACAAAAGCAAACCTCCGAGCAATTGGCATCTTTCAATAAGTTAGTAAAAGATTGGGCAAAGACGAGAGAAGCTCCATATGGAATTAAATATGGATTTGTCAGTTCTAGCGTATTTTCAGATGGATATTCAATTGAAGATATCAATGATGCGAAGAACGATTTGAATATAGAGCTAATGAGAGAAATATCTAATTTTTATTATAAGACTTCTACATCTTATAGGAGGATATTGAATTATTTTTCTTACTTATATAAATATTATTATACTCTTGATTTAAAACATTTAGCTACTGATTTTAATGAGAATAAAAAGGATTCTGTAAAAAAACTCTATATTCAAACATTAGATTTTCTAGACCACTTAAACATTGAAGATACTTTTGGTTTTATAGCAACTAGGATGTTAATAGACGGCGCATTTTATGGTTATATAAATTTTTTTGATGATGATAGAGTTACAATAACTATGCTTGACCCGAATTATTGTATAAGCAGATATAAAAGTCCATACAATACTAATATTGTTGAATTCGACGTGCGCTTTTTCAATAAATATACCGATGAAAAAGAGTTAAATGAAGCTTTAGATTCTTTCCCAAAGTCTGTGAAATCACTATGGAGAAAATACCAAAATGGAACTATAAAAAATAGTAATTATTATGCTATGTTGCCTCCAGAAGAGTCTTGCGCTTTTCAATTCGGAGGAATTCCAGTGCCTCCATTCTTTGATACAATAATTGATATAATTAACTTTAATGATTATAAAGATATTGAAAAAAGAAGGGATACTCAGGAACTAGAAAAAATTCTTGTCCAGCGATTTGAATTAGACGAACAAGGAGATTTGGACGTGCTATTGGAAGAAATGGAAACAATGCACGAAGCTGTCTCCGAGATTTTTAGAGATAACCCAAATATAGATGTGCTAACCACAATAGCAAATGAAGTCTCCTTAAAAGATACTCAATCTTCTACTGGTTCTGTAACTAACAATAATATAGAAAAAATGTTAGTTCCAAAATATGAAAACGCAGGAATCAGTTTTGAAATGTTTGCTTCCACGACAGCAACTTCTTTAGAGTTATCTATAAGCAATTCTACTAGCTTTATGAGCCAAGCAATTACTAGCTTTTCAAATTGGCTTTCAATGTTATGTTTGTCTCACTTTAAATATAAGAAATTAGAACCAATAGTCACTATACTTCCTCTCACATGGTATAATGAAAAAAGACTTGTTGATATGTATTTAAAACAGGCTCAATCTGGTTACTCTTTAATTTTACCTTATGTTGCAACGGGGAAGAAACAATCAACAATTCTAGATACAAAAACTCTAGAAAACGATATTCTTAATCTTGGAGAAATTCTAATTCCTCCTAAAACCTCAAATACTATGAGTTCGGAAGACTCTAGTGGCCGTAGACAAAAGGGCGATATTCAAGAAGATTCAAAAGGGCCAGGTAGGCCAGAAAAGCCTCTTGAAGAAAAAAGTGAGAAAACAATAAAAAATATTAACGCGGGAGGATAATGAGAATGGAAAATAAGATTCCAACATTATTTACGGCTATTCCGCAAGGAGATTTTGAACAAGTAACTCCATTAATTTCAAAAGGTAGGGTAAGTATATTCTATAAATATAAAAATAGAAATAGAGCTTACATTACAGATGAATTTGCGGAAAAACTTATCTCTACTCTCCCGTATGTCCCTGTAGTAGGAATATATGATGAAGAGAAAGAGGATTTCACTTCTCATAATAGAGATAGAAACGTCGCGCGCATATATGGTTTAGTTCCAGAGAATCCTAATGGCGAATGGATGGAAAAAATTGATGATGATGGAGTTAAAAGGACATATTATGTAGTTGACGTTTATCTATATACTGGTAGATTAGAAAATGCCAGTAAAATCATTGGAAACCCACAATCTCTTGAATTGGATATTAATTCTATTAAAGGTGCCTGGGTTCCTATGGATGGCCAAGAATACTATGTTTATACAGATGGTTTTTTTATTGGACTGAGTGCTCTTGGTAAAGATGTTACGCCCTGTTTTGAAGGTGCGGCTTTCTTTGATTTGTTAACTCAATTCGGAGAATTCCTCTCCAAAGCGGAGCTTACACAAACCAGCAAAGAAAATACTGATATAGGAGGAACAGAACAGATGGATTTGACCAATTTTAAGTTCTCACCAGACACTAAAGTAGACGCCATTTGGAAGGCTGTCAATCCAGATTTCTCAAAAGAAGAAGAAGCAAAGATTGATAAAGTGCCTTGTGAAATAGGTGTTGACTATGCAATAGTTTGTACAGTAGAAGAAAGCAAATATGAGAGATATACTTTTGTAACAAAAGAAGATGGTACTATCGAAATGGTTGGGGAACCAGAAGTTGTATATACTTCTTGGATTCGTCAAGAAGACGTACCTGATTACGATAAGTTAAAGAGCCAATATAATAAACCAGCAGAAATTGTAGAGGAATTTGAAAATCTTAACAATACCATTTCAGAAAAAGATAATTTAATTTCTGAAAAAGATGCTAAAATTGTTGAGTTGGAAGGCCAGAAATCTACTTATGAATTAGAAGCTAACGCTGCAAAAGACGAACTTCAATCAAAGCTTGATTCTTTACAGGCCGATTATGATGTATTAAAAGAAGAACATGATACTCGTGTAAAGGAAGCGAAAGAAGCTAAAGTTGCAGAGTATGAAGAAATGATTTCTGACGCGACGTTGGCAACTATTAAAGAGAAGATGGCAGATTTCAGCATGGAAGAACTTGAAAAAGAACTTTTATTCGCTGTAAAGAAAGAAAAGCCAGCTATGTTCTCTAAAGAACCAGCCAAACCAATGGCTCCAGCAGCAATCTTAGATGATACCGGAGCTACTGGTCTTGTAGGTATCTTGAAAAAATATACACATTAATTTAGGAGGGCAAATAAATGGCTATCGTAAGATTGACACATGACGGTTACGGCATGTTAGAAACCAATCGCATTGACAGAAGCTATAATGAAGCTCAGTGCTCATTGGATACTACTGCTTTCCCTAATGGAGCAGAAAATGGTACAATCGTTGCTGTTGATAAGCCTGCTGGCACAGTTAAAATCACTGGCGCCCTAAAGGGTATTCTTGGTAACAGCGAATTGATTTATGACCAGTTCCATGCGGGACTTAAAAACTATAAGGTAGAGGCCGGTAAAATGGCTTCCGTTTACTTCTTGAGAGACGGAGATACCTTTACCACTAACACTGTTTGTTATGATAATACAACATTTACCGATGACGCTGCTCTTGCTACTGCAATTAAAGGAGCTACTCATTATGGTAAACCAGACGCTACTACTGGAGTTATTCAAATAGTTGCTGAATCAACAGGTGCACCTTTCACCGTTGTAAAAATGACTACTATGCCTGATGGTCAGAAAGCAGTAAAGTTTATTGTAACTGACATCACAGCACTTTAATTTTAGGGGAGGTAAAAAGTAATGGCTAATTTAAAAGACTTGAAAGTTCTTGGCGTAGCTGCTATGACTAACACTGTCCCCAAGGCTCTACCAGCTGACTTCGCAGGAAAAATTTCCACTGAAAATGTTCAAGAGGCTTTCAGAGAGGAATTGAAGAAGTTAGGCGGCGACTATAATAGCTATCGCAGAAACAAATTAGATATTTTTGAACTTATGCAGGAGATTTTCGACGAAATTCTTCCTAAGTATGTAAAGGACAGCTATCGTTTCCTTGCTGATACGAGAGTTGTTGGTCACGGACAAAAAGTTACTTTCACTAAGAAAGTAGGTCGCGCTCGTGCGAAAAGCTTTATTACTAAGGTAGGACTTGGTGGCGTATTTGAGACATTCAGACTAGACCGCACAGAGATGGAAATCAGCGTTGAAGCTATCGGCGGAGCTGCTATCCTTGACTTTGAGCGCATGCTTTCTGGACAAGAAGACCTTTCTGAATATCTTGATATTTTGATGGAGGGTATTGAGGAGAATATTCTTACTCAACTTTCTCAGGCTCTTAATGCAAGTATTGATGCGACTAGACCTACTAACACTGTTACTACAGCAAGTAGCTTCGACAAAGCAAAGTTTGATGGACTTATAACTACAATCAGAGCTTATGGCGACCCAATCATCGTATGTACCCCAGAGTTCGCTGATACAATTCCAGCCAACTCAGTTACAGTCGGAGGAACAACTAAGATTAGCGACACCGACGTAGAGGATATGAGAACTTACGGCGTGCTTCAAATGTATAAAGGTTGTCCGATTGTAACTTTACCTCAAAGCTTTACGGACGAAACTAATACAGAGAAAGTTCTTGACCCTCGCTTCTGCTATATTATCCCTGGTATGAGCAGCAAGATTGCCACTATCGTTCTTGAGGGTGGTACTCAGGTTGACGAGTTTAAGAATAAAGACCGTTCAATCGAACTTTCAGTTTACCAGAAAGTTGGAGTTGCTATTATGCACTACAACAACTGGGCAATTTACGAGAATACCTCTCTTACCTAATTAAGAGAGAATGAATGAGATAGGGCGGGTTAGCAATAGCCCGCCCATTTTGAGTATAAGGAGTAATTATTATGGAAAAGAAAACTTTAGCTATTAAGAATATCAGCAATCACGAGGTAGGGATTGTTGTTCCAGAAATTAGACTATCAAGATTCATTCAACCTAATAGAAGTATTAAGATGAACAAAGAACAGCTTGAAGAAGCTTTAACTTATCCAGGAGTACCAGAATTATTTAACAGCCAGTATTTAGTCTGTGAAGACGATGAGGCTATGGAGGAAATTGCTGGTGGGTATGTTAATCTTCCAGCAACAGACGAAGAAAGAATGAGTGAAGAAGATATCATCAAATTAATCCAAACTGGAAGTGATTTGCAGTTTGATAAACTTTTAAAGAGTTCTTCTCCATATCGTCTTGATACGATTATTTCCGCAGCTTTGAAATGCGAAAGCCTTACTTTCTCAAAGATTAATCTTTTGAAGGCCGCAACTGGAAAAGATATTCTTGAAATGAAAAAGCATTTAGACAATAATAAGGCATAAGGGGTGATATTATGGCTACCCCATACCAAAAAGTCTACGATTCCTTTTTAAGCAAAATTAAAGACTATAATCTTGGAGAACTTAGTGATGTGGTAATGGAATATGATATGCATTCTCTCTTAGAGAGTGCTATTCCTTACTTCTTATGCCCAAAAGTAGATATTTTTGACAGAGATGACGCGACTGCTGAATTTAAGAACGATTTAGGTCCAGAGGAAGTCAACATTTTAGGCGTTCTAATGAAAAGAGAATGGTTTAAGAGAGGTATAGCAGATACAGATGTGACCCAGCAAAAATTTGGAGAGTCTGATTTTGAGTTTAAATCTCAAGCAAGCCATTTGAATGCTTTGTGTAATGCGCAAGTCAATGTAATTGACCGAGAAGTAAAAAATCTTCTTAGTAATTATAGTAGAGTTACCAGAGGCAAAATTTTTGATTATAGAAAATTGGCAGGTAAATGATTATGGAGAAGATGAATAATAGTGTATGTCACGAAGCATATTGTGATTATATAAAGGGCAAATATTTTGGTATTCTAAGAGACTGCGAGAGAAAAAAGGATTATGAACCTCTTATTGAATCTCTCTTGGTTGAACTATTAGGTGCTGTTGAAGAATATGATTCTATTAATTTAAATAAATTATATAGTAAAACAGCCAGTTTGAAGTATTTGAAATATAAGTATCTTAGAGAAACAATTCTAAAAGATTGTATGCCACTTGTGGAGTCTGTATTTAAGGAGGTATAAATATGTATTCCTACCTAGATATGTACAGACAAAGAATTTTTGCCAACGGTTCAACAGCTAAAGACCGTATAGAACACAATTTAGCAAAAGATTTTCTTCAGTTGGTTAAAAGAAGCCCCAATAGAGTTAGCATTGATTATGAAAATATGACATACGATTGTATTCTTGCTAGTGGCAATAGCAGAGTAGGAACTCAAACTGAAAGAAAGGTAATTCAATATTTAATGACAGACAGAAGTCTAAAACTTCCAGAGGGAGCTTTATTTAAAACTCATGATTTAGATGTTTCTGAAACTCAATATTGGCTAATTCTTCATAGAGAAATTCACCCCTATTATGGCTATTATAAGTATAAAGTAATTGAATTGGATTATATGATTAAATATGTAGATAATAGTGGTGTATTAAAAGAAATTCCAGTTTATGTTAACGGAACCGGCGAGTTCGATATTAAAGAATATTTTAGATATGTTAATAGTGTCTCTACGGAACTACCAAATAGAGCATTAAATTTAATTCTGCCGGCAAACAAAGATTTTGTAGACGGTTTAAGATTTATCATTGGTGATGAAGCATGGAGATATGTGGATTCAGATAAAATAAGCATACCCGGTGTATATTATACCACAATAAATAAGACTACAGTAGATAATAGTTCAGACTTAGTAGAAGAAAAAATTGCAGATGCTAATGAAATAGGGTCCGCAACAATACTATCTAACTATGGCGCGAATTCAATTACTATTGGATTAAATGTTACTAATTTAAAATTTTTCTATTTTAAGAACGGAAAAATTAAAGATGGTAGCATGATGTTCTCTAATTATGATGAAGAAGTTATAAAATTTGAAGCTGGAAAGTTAATTCCTATTAAAGAGGGAGAAACTGAACTTACTGTAGAAGATAAAATATCTGGCTTCATAAAAACATTTAAAATAACAATTCAACTTTCTTTAAACCATTATTTCTATGTAACTGGAAATACAAAAATTGCGACTAAAGATAGTTGTATTTGGGATGTTTATACAGACCAAAATTTCACCATTGCTTATGACAATACAATGGTGAAAATAGATAAGACAGATAGTAAGATTAAAATAACCGCTTTAAATAAAATAGGTAATGCTACGATACAATTTCTTGCTAGTAGTGGAGAAGAATTATTCAAACGCAAGATTGAAGTTACTAGCTTATGGGTATGATAGATGGAAAATAAAACAGACTGTTTTAAACAAGCTGGAGAAGCTGTTGGGAAGATAGCTATTAAATTGTCTAATGACCAAACTTTAGCTAGATTATTAACAGATATGTCAGATAATCCACTTGATGAAGCAAAACCCGATATTGACGTATCAAATTTTGATTTTATAAATGGCAATATACGAACTATCCCAAATGTTGATTTTACAAAAATTAAAAAATCTGTAATTGTAATAGTTCCAACTTATGGATTAGTAGGAAATAATTCTAGCTTTTCTATTTTGGGAATTGATTTGGGAGTATATAATTTACAAGACAAATGGGCTATAAATTCTCCAATACAACGCCCATATTATATAATGTCGTGTATAAAGCGTTTATTAGATGGTTCAAGAGTTACTGGTATTGGAACGCTGAGATTTTCTTCTTTTGATTTAGATGTTCTCAGCTCCGAGGTAACAATGCATACTATAAGGTTCATTGCCGATGCCAATAGCTAAGATAGATAGAACTGCTATTCTTGCTGGTAACTCTGTTAACTTTGGACCAATTACTATCTATCAACCAACTCTAAAAGATATAAACAAAATTGGTTATGACCAATTTGCTAGAATAACAAATCTTCTTACAATAAGTGAAAGCGACCTATTGCTAATGTATCATCAAGAGCATATAGAAGAAGGAGAAACAAATCCAATTCTATGGCTTTATGAAAACTGTTTAAAGAACCCAACTTTTTTCTTGGAGTTACAAATAGGTTTTCTTACTTACATTAAGGAGGAAGTATTCTTAGATACTGAAAATAAAGGTTTTAAATTTTTAGTTGATGGAGAAAAAGTTCTTCCGGGCGGCAAAATTGTAAAAGCACAAGAATTTTTCTTTCTTAATAAAACAAATTTCTCAGAATTTCAATCAATAATCAGACTTCTTAATATGTCCGAAGAAGAAGAGGATGATGAAATCATCACTGACGATTTAGAAATGAAAAAGAAATTTGAAGAAGCAAGAAAAAAGCTTAAACTAGCAAAAGCAAAAGCCAGAGCTGAGCAAGCCGCAAAACATAGAGGCAAAGAAATAACTTTACCAGACATTGTTTCTTCTCTGTGTGCCTATGGAGTAGGTTATACTCTTTTTAATGTCTGGGACCTTACAATCTATCAGTTGTATGACCAATTTAAACGACTTCAATTAAAAGAAGATTATGAGACGGGCACTCAAATGCTTCTTGCTGGTGTCGATAGTAAAAAGGTCGATTTACAATACTGGATTAAGAAAATTACTTTGTAATAAAGGAGGAGAACAATGGCTAACTTATTTGAGCAATATGGCATTAAGGAAGTTGCTGACGTAACTTTCTATGATACTGCTACCGGTGCGCCGGCATTGTACTTAGATACGCTAAAAGTCTCTACCATTGAGGAAACTGCACAGCAATCAACAGCTACCGGTGGTAAAGGTAACGCAGCACTTATTATCTGGGACTATGGTAAAGAAATTACTTTGAACCTTGAAGACGCTCTATTCTCTATGAAATCTATGGCTTTGATGCACGGTGGTAAGATTTCAAAAACTCAAAGCGTAGATAGAGCAAAATCTTTCCGTCCCACAGCTTCTGGCGCAATCCCCGAAGGACTTGGTATTCCTGAGAATGCAAAAGTTTATAACGATGCGGAAGAAGCAGTAGATGTATCAAATATTGCCGCAAACGAGCAATATATTGCTACTTGGAAAGAAACCGTTTCTAATGGTGGAGCAGATGTTATCACAATCAATGCCGAGAACTTCCCTGGCACTTATCGCATTGTTGGTGACACTTACGCAAGAAGCTATGTCACAGGTAAAGACGAATTCTTCCAGTTCGTTATTCCTATGGCAAAGATGAACGCAGAAAAGACCATCACCATGCAGGCGGAAGGCGACCCTTCAACATTCTCTATGTCACTTCGCGTTTTAAGACCAGAAGATGGCAACATGATGAAGTTGATTAAATATCCGATTGCAAACGCTGCGGCTGCCGCTTACGCAAGTTTATAATAAAGCAACGAAGTCCGCGAAAGCGGACTTCTTTTATTTAGGAGGTATTTATGAATACTGAGAAACAGTCCGATACTGGGAGATATGGTATAAAAGATATATACGAAGCAAGTTTAAAAGCGGCGGTTTCAATGGATATTATGGGAACTCATTATGATATAGGAGATACAATACTTTATTTTGATAAGATACAAGAAATCCTTTTTCAAGAGAATAAAAATGTCAATGACGCGCGCGGCATGTTTGATAATCGTTCTCTTGTTCATTGGGAATCTACAAAAGAAGTTAATTGTATTATGAATATGGGAACAGTAAGTCATCTTGCTTTTGGTATTATGAACGGGAACATGATAAAAAGGTTGCCAACAAAAAAAATAAACCAGTATGAAAGGGTTTATGTTGGGATGGACGGGAGAGCTAAAGTTAAGCATATCGTTGATACTAATAGTAAAATAAGTATTTATGAATTAGAGAACGACAGACGAGTGCGGAAAATCTTAGATTATACAATAGAGGATGATACTATAATTTTAGAAGATAAAAATATAGATATTCTTGTCGATTACTATTTTCTTTACGACCAAGGAATGGAAATAGTAAATGTAGGACAAAAAGATTTAAATGGGTATCTAATGTTTGTGGGTAAGTTTCGCTACACAGATGAGTATACGGCGGTCCAAAAGACTGGTTTAATTGAGATTCCTAGATTAAGAATTAATTCAAATTTCGCAATCAATTTAGGAAGAAATACCAACCCATTAGTATCAGCACTCCAATTTCAAGCAATCCCGCTAGGCTCACGTGAACAGGCTACAACTGTTAGTGTTTCCTATTTGGATGAAGATATAGATGGAGATTTTTAATCGTAGGGTTGGTAGTTTTCTACCAACCTTATTTTTTTATCCAGAGGTGAGATAAGTGGCAAGTGGCGTAAAAAAATTACAAATTAACGTTGATGTTCAAGCCGCTTTTAGTAGTGCATTAAAGCAAGCAGATAACTTTAAGAAAAAACTTAGTAGTTTATCTCTTCCAAAAACCATAACTAAAGATTTAGAGAAAGATTTAGCAGATTATCAGAAAAACTTACAGAAGATTCTTAACTTTAAACCTACTACTAATAATTTAGGGGAATATAGGAATCTTATAAGTCAACTTAATGATTCTTTTAAACAGCTTAGTGTTAGTATAAATAGTTTAGAATCTAATACAGAAGAAGCGTTTTCTAAGAACCCAAAAATAGAGAATTATAAACAGCAAATAGAGAATTTAAAGAAAGAGATTCAGGCCCTCGATAAAGCAACTAAAAGTTACTATGGAGTAACTAGCTCAGATTCAAAAGCAAAACAAGATGCTGCTAGAAAAGAAAAACAAGAACTAACTGCTGGATTAACCGGTGCTGCGGCAGAATCTACCGCTAAAAAGCAGGAACAAATGACTGCGGCGCTTAAAGAAAGCGCGAGGGCAAAAGAAAAACTAATCAAGTTAGAAGCCCAATTAGAAGAAGCGACTATTGAAAATAATAAAGCTCAACAACAAGCTGTCACTGGAGTTAAAAATATTTCTTCTGCGTATGAGAAAGTAAATGCTCCAATTGAAGAGGCAACTGAAGTATTATCTAAGTGGAATAATGAAACAGAACAAATTAAAGCCCAAGAGGCTTCTAGTAATTTAAATAATACTTTAGCTAGATGGACAGGCATAGGAATAGCTGTTCAATTTGCTAGAAATCAACTTCAAAAGATGAAGGAAACATATCTTGATTTAGATGCAAGTTTAACTCAAATAGCGGTCGTATCTGGTAGAACCCGCGACCAAATGTGGGACATGATTGGTACATATAATGAGATGGCCCAAAGATTAGGTGCAACAACTTCTCAAGTAGTAGAATCATCTAAATTATATTTCCAACAGGGTCGCTCCCAATCAGAAGTAATGGAATTGGTAGAGCAAACAACAATTCTTGCTACTATCTCTGAACTTGATTTTGCAGATGCTACGAACTATTTAACTGCCGCAATAAACGGATTTAAGTTAGAAGCGGATGATGCGTCTAATATTACAGATGTATGGGCAAACTTAGCTGCTAAAGCTGCGGTAGATACTAATGAATTAGCTGTTGCTATTAGTAAGGTAGCTTCTATTGCTAAGTCTGCCGGTGCTGATATTGAAACAACATCAGCTTTCCTAACTAAGATGATTGAAACTACTCGTGAAGCACCAGAAAACTTAGGTACAGCATTAAAGACAATTATTGCTCGTTTCCAAGAATTAAAAGACTCCACTGAAGCCTTAGAAGATGGGGTAGATGCTAATAAAGTTGAAAAAGCATTAAAACAAGCGGACGTTGCGTTAAGAGATTCGGCTGGACAATTTAGAGATTTCGACGACGTTATTATGGAATTATCTTCTAAGTGGGATGGATTAGACCGTAATACTCAGCGTTATATCGCGACTATCGCCGCAGGCGCGCGCCAGCAATCTCGTTTTATTGCTCTTGTAGAAGATTATGATAGAAATGTAGAGTTAGTAAATATGGCACAAAACAGTGCGGGAGCAAGTGCGGCTCAGTTTAATACTCAATTAACTGGATTAGAAGCTTCAATGAATAGATTACAAGCTGCTTGGGAAGGTCTTTATACCTCTTTTAATGCTAGCAACATATTTAGTAATTTAATTGATGGAGCAGCAGATTTAATTGCTAATTTATCAGATTTAGGACTAGGATTTACAACACTTTCGACAATAGCTATTTTTGCTTTTTCAAAAATTGCAATTGCTAGTGCCGCAAGTAGTGTAAAAGTAATTGCCGGAGAAGCTGGAAAATTAACTGCTGTATCGGCTGTTACTGCGGGATTACAAGCTCAAGCAGTAGCTGCGAAAGCTAGTTTATTGGCTATGGCTCCCCAATTAATCGCATTGACCGCAATCATTGCAGGTATTACACTTTTGGCAGGGGCCATTTATGGTTTAAATAGAATAATAAATAAAAATAAAATAGCTTCAAGAGAAGCAGCAGAAGCTCTTCAAGAATATACAGGAAAGATGGGAGCTGCTAATCAAGAAATTGAATCTCTTGAAACTTTGCAAGAACAATATCAGGAAGCCTACAAAAAAGGTGAAGACTTAGCTGAAATAAAACAGCAATTAATTGACCAATTTCCGGATGCGATAGAAGGATTAGATATTGAAACTGCCTCGTATTCTGAATTAACCAATGCTATAAACGAATATATTATTGCTAAGAGAGCAGAAGCAGCCGAAGCGGCTATTGGAGCTATTCAGAGCAGAAAAGAAAAATCTGCGGCGGATTATAATGATGAAGCAGATGAATTAGCTAGTTCTGGTACTAACAGACAAGCTCTTCAGCAAGCAAGAAATGCAATTCAAAAAGCCAAAAATACTGGTTTACCAGAACAAACCTTTGAATGGGATGGAGAAACCGTAACGGCATCTGAATATGTTAGACGATATGAAAAACTCCAAGAGGATATACGTGATTTAAGAAATAAAGCTAATGAAGATGTAAAGGCAACCGCTGGGGAAATTCAAAGTATAGCTGCGAAATACATTTTAGATGAAGGTATTACTGGTACATTTGCCCAGCAATATGTAACTCAACTTCTTTCAGGATTAACAAGCGCAGATATAGATGAAAAAGGATTGAAAGAAGGTACGATTAAATTTTCTTCAGATATTTTACAATCTTATGTTGATTCAATTGATGAGATTATGAATTCTGGAGATGCGGAAGTAACTACAGCTTTAGCTTCCGCACTATCTGGTAATCCTCTTAAATTGACAAAAGAAATAATTGAGCGTTTAAAAGACCTTGGGTTTGATATTGAAAAAGCCTTACCAGAAGTTTATTCTGCTTATCAAACAGATATGAAAGACAACAGAAATTTTCTTGGGAGTCTTCTTGGATTAAATCAAATCCCTGGAGTTGAAGATTTTCCTCAGCTAATGAGTTTCCCAGATGATATTATTAGAGCTTGGAGAACAAAATTTGAGGAAGCAAAAGATAATGATGAATTAACATCTGCCTATAAACAAATATTTAACGCTTTAGTAAATGGAATCAATATTGAAGAATTTAAAGGAGACATGGATGCTCTTAATCAAGCATTTAATAGTCTCGACCCAAGCAACCTTCAAGAAGTAATTCAAATATTAGCTATGTTAGAAGAAGGTGGCGTAAAGACCGGGAATGAGCTTGTTGATGCTCTGATGACTGTTGCTGATACAGCGAATCAGACGCTCTCTAGTGTTATCCCACAAACTTTTGAATTGGCAGAAGCATATAAAGATATAGATAAAGCCATTAATGATGGATTAGATAGTGAAGAGGAAGCATTTAATTTATTCCAACAAATGGCTGAAACTATGCCGGAACTTGAAAACTTAACTATGTATGATATTTTCTCTTTTGACGGAGAGAATTGGAAGCTGGCTGGAGAATATGGAGACGAGTATTTACAAATTCTACAAGCTATGGCCGCAGGAGAAAGAGATTTAGCTATTGCTCATATAGATGAAGCAATTGCCAAGAATAATCAAGGTATTGCATATAATACAGCAGTAAAAAATCAAGCTGAATCTTTAGCAGATGAAATAGAATCTAAAGCCAATGCGGTCGAAGCTAATGAACAGTTAGTATATTCGATTGATGATGTTGGCACCGTTATGGCCAGTTTATTGACCTTAATTAGAAACGCACCAGTAGATTTTGATAGCTTTACCGGAGAAGTTAAAGGTTCGGCAGAAAAAATGAGAGCTTTAGCTTCTGATTTAAGGGACGTAGCTTCAGATGCTAAAAATAATGCCAGTGCTCTTGAAGATGATAATAAAAAATTAGAAGGTCTTAAAAATGGCATAATCTCTGCTGGGAACGCCACAAAAGATTATGATAAAAATTTGCGAAGTTCTACCAAATCATCTGGGAAAGCTACAGACGCGGCAAAAGCCTATGCTGATGCCTTAAAAGAGCAAGCAGAAGCTTTAAAAGACGCGGCAGAAGCAGAGCAAAAGAGAATTGAAACAGAAGTTGAAGGTATTAAAAAAGTTCTTGAAGCTAGAAAGAAAGCATTAGAAGAACAAAATGAAACTATTCAAAAACAAATAGATAAAGAAAAAGAAGCTCAAGAGATTCTTTTAGAAGCCTATTTAAAATACTTAGAAAAAAGAAAAGACGAATATCAACAAACTCTCGACGACATGGAAAAAGCGGCAGAAAAAGCTAGAGAAGCCGCGGATGAAAGTAATGAAAATCTTACTTTCCAAAATCAAATAGCTCAAGATTATTATAAAGACCAAATTGAGTTAATTGACGAAAAGATAAATGCTCTTAACGAAGAAGCAGAAGCAGAAGATAGACTTCAAAAGCTCCAAGAAGCTAGAGACGCATATGAACGTGCGAAAAATACAAAAAATAGACTTGTCCTAGTTCGTGGCGCGGGTTGGGTATTTAAACGCGACCAAGAAGAAATAAGTTCTACCTATGACGCTTTAAGAGACGCCGAAAGAGAAGTTGAAATAGCTAAATTAAATGAGGAAAAAGAACTTCTTCAAGACCAAGCTGACGCTTGGGCAGAAAAAGCAGAAAACATTGGTAAAACAACAGAAGAATTAGAAAAGTATAATAAAGCATATAAAGAATTTGCTAATATGACAGAAGAGCAAAGAAAAGAAGCTCTAAATGCTTTTATTGATGCGGTAATAAGAAATAATCAACTTAACCAAGATGCTACCGATAAAGAAAATGCTTTTGAAGACCAAAGCGATGCAGAGAAAGAAGGAACTCTTGCTTGGAATATTGCGAAAGTTGAAGAGCTTTCTGAACAAACTAGCGAATTAATTGATAAAATTGGAAAAAGTGCGGAAGAGCTAATTAAAGATAATAAGATTAATCAAGTAGTTGATTCTCTTGATAGTCTTTTAGGCGAAAAAGGTATTGAAGGGCTTGTAAGTCATTTAGATACTTTAACTCATGGAGTTAATAGCTACATTGATAATTTCTTAAAATTAAGTGAGCAAATGACTCAAAATGAAAGCGCAGTTGAAGCAATAGACAAAGCACTTGAAGATTGGGATGAACTTACTGAAAACTTAGGAAAAAGTCAATCAGAACTAAATAAAGAACTCCAACTCTTTAATTACTATAATCAAATGACAATAGAACAATTATCAAAAGATAGCGCAGTTTATAACGATATTGCAAATCAAGTTTCTAATTTGGCTGACCAATGGGAAAGAGTCAATGCTGCTCAAGCTGCTTATGAAGCGGCGCAAGCTCGTGCGGACGCAATTTCTAAAGCTAGCAAAAACGGAGAGGGATATGCAACTGGCGGAGTAAATACCTATACCGGATTAGCCGCAGTTCATGGAACAAAGTCTAGACCAGAGGTATTTTTAAATAACTCTCAAGCGGGCGCTTTATTTAAATTTATTGATGGTTTAACTAGAATGCCTACTTTAAACAAGAGAAACACTCCACAAAATGTTGTCGCTTCAACTTCTAAAACAGAAGATAATAGCACCAATTATACTAACTGTAAATTTGAAGTTGTTTCTAATGAGGATAGCATCAATGGATTGTTACAAGATGTTAAAAATCGTTCTCCATTGCGGAAGTTCTAATAGTGGGGAAGGGAAACCTTCCCCATTTTCTCAAGAGGTGAGATAATTGATAAGAGAACCATATGGTGTAGTTCCATATAATACTACTATTGATACGAGTATAAGCAATACTTTCTCTTTAATTTTTAATGGAGACGAATTAGAGAGTTATAAATATGATATTTTTGAAAATAATCAGGGCGGTTCTGCGATTTATTCTTCTGCTAGAATAGATAATCCAACTATTTATAATGATGATGAATTATCATTTAAGGTGGGTGGAGATAATCTTGCTTCGTTAGTAGGGAAAAATCTACTATGGAGAATAACTTTTTGGGAAAATAATGCTTCTTATAAATTAACTGATTATAAAGATATTTCAAGAAGCACAACAGAAAGCGCGCCAACTATAATATATCTCCAAAATGAGAATAGTTTACTTGGCTCTATTGATTGGAGCAAAAAAGAAATTATTGTTAATATTACAATTAGAAACGAAAGACGCAGAGTAATTGGTTATAATACTTCGACTCATGCTGTTACAGTTAGTGAAGCTTTTTCGGTTCTCCCAACATATGGGAGCGGATATACAGATAGATATATCCTATATGGAAATTTTCCACAGACCCAAAACGAAAATAATCCTACAATAACCGCAACAATACCTGTTTTAAATGGAATTACAACCAATCCAGATGTTTTTGAAGTTCCTTCAACAGGAGATATTATCCTTACTGGGGTAATTCCAGTATTGGAGAATATAACAGATAATAGACTTCAAAATGAAGTTGTTGTAAATTTAGATTTTGGTAGTGGAGTAATTTATAGAATAAAAGAATATTGGCAATGGGATGTTCAGTATGATATTGAAAAAACAGAAATAGTAGAGGATGTTCAGCATTATAAAATAACAGTTACAAAAACAACATATCATGAAGGGCAATCCAAGACTACCGTTGAAACAATAGCTGACGTTACTGATATCGCATGGTATCAAGAACATGATAGTGACGTAGGTGCATACTGTGTGGTAGATAGAAAAGTATCTCCAGAAATTGAAGCTGGAACATCATATTCAGCTTATCGTAATTATTACGATACTAATTTCTATTTTTTCAAATCAAGAAAAGAAGCAACGGTAAATATTGATAACTTTCCTATTGAACAAGCAGATGCTTTTCCTAGCAGATATTATAATTTTTTAGGAAGTTATCAGCAAAAAAATAATATTCCTGTAAAATATCATATTTGGGAAGTTTATGATATTACTAAGATAAAGCCCGTGTATCGCACAGAAAAGCAATTTAATTCAAACCTTTCTTTTTCTTATGATAATTTTGAAAACTATCATACTTACAAGATAAAATTAATTGTCGTTAATCAAGAAGGAGCCATGTCTGAATATCTATCTCCTGATTTAATTATTTCTTACAAAGAAATAGATTTCAAAACAAGCGGCGAAGCTATTTATAATAGTAGCTCTTATAGTGTAGATGTTATATGGCCAGATAATAGATTATCTATTCCTGTGTTAGTCGATGGTGAAGATGGTGAGTTTACTCATTTCTTTGACTATGTAAAGGAAGAAAAGTTAAATCTTAGAGTGCCTGGTATTACACAATATAGATATGATAACCTTTCTGGCGCGGACTTAATTTTTGATTCTACTAATTTTATGCTATCTACTTTTATCGCAATCAATGACCCAGGTCCCGCGCCTTGGAGTGGTGAAATAATCACATTAAGCTCAAATCCAAGAGGAAATAGATTATCCGTTATAAAAAATAAATATAAACTTCAAATTGTTTGTAGTGACGAAACAGATGGTGGAAGTATAACTTATGATTTTTATAAAGCAAAAAAAATAGCTGAAAATAACTTCATTGATTCGCGCGTTCCATTTTCTCTATTGAAAGTTGTCCCAGGACAGCAGCAAGGAGTAAAGCAGGCTGATGGCACTTACAGACCTCTGACAGAGGATGAAAAAATAGGTTATGCTTATGAATGGATGGAACAAGAAACTGATGGGAGTTTTGGGGATATAACTTGGAAAGATTCTTACTTCTGGACCGAAACTAGCTCAGATACAAATACAATGGTATATAAACTTCTAGTATATCCAAATAGAGCAGAATTATATCCGATGCTTAGATGGGTTGGAGCTGTTAAAGCGGCCGATGGAGTACAGATAACTCTTGGTAATAATAGATTACTTTCTAATAGAACAAATAAAACGCTTCTTATGATTGGAGAGGAAAGTAGAGAAATTATTGATTATGACTCAACAACTGGAATAGCAATCATTGATTCAGCATTTTCTTCAGTAAAAACAGGAGATAAGTTTTTATGCTACTATGAAAACGGTGAAAATGCTGAAAATGATAATGTATATGTATGTAAATTCACAAGAAGAAACAATATTCCATTTAATCAAATCTCAATTTTCGGTGATGTTGAATATGATTATCTGACAGTTTTTACAAGAAGTTATTTTACTTCTAATGAAATCCATGATATGTTATATTATTTCTTCCGCCCGAAATGGACAGATGAGAACCAAATTGACATATTGATAAATTGTACTTATGATGGAAGTTTGAGTTCCAAATATTATGACGGAATTGAATCTGAAATTAACGGATATAGAATTTATAGAAATACATTCTATAATGAGGAAGATAAAGACCCGTTTGAGAGTATTTTAATCGCAGAGGTTTCTGCTACAGAATTAGAAAGTGTAAATGATAATACTTCTTTGAAAATAACAGATTATAGCGTTAGAAATCGTGGAATATTTAGTTACTCCATTCTTCCAATGACAAGCACCGTAATTGGAGCCAGAATAGAAAGTAATAAAATAAAAACTAATTGGTATGAATGGATTTTCACTTCTATTGGCAGAGTTAGAGACAATATTTATCGGCCTATTGAACAATGGGTATTTAAGTTGAACATTGAAGCCGGAGATGTCCAGCACAATGTCAATAAAGTATTCCATCAAGGATTAAGTAAATATCCTAAGTTGTCAGTAGGAAGAACTAATTATATCACTACTTCATTAACTTGTCTCGTGAGCGATTTTAAATATGAAACAATTTATAAGGACAATTATTTGATTCCTGTAGTTTCTGGTAAAATTCCTTATAATACTACCGATATAAATAATACAAAAGTTTATATTCAGCAAACAAGTATATTTGAGGGAATCAACCTAGAGCAAAAGAAAGCATATTTATTCATAAATAATCAACAAAGAAGAATTACTTTCTATGGAACAGAGGGTGTAGGAGCAGATAGTAAATTTTATATTATCATTGAAGAGCCTTTTAAATACTTTTTACCAAATACGCAAAACCCTTCAACTAATAATTATGTAATTTATACAGATTATTTGCCAGAAGGAGAAAATGAATATCAGGTTATAAAGAAAAGAAGCATTTATTTCGACGATTCTATTGAAAGAATTAATGCCTGGAATAAGTTCATTTCTACAGATGAACCAATCCTTGTAAAAGATATGAAAGGAAATTGTTATATCGGAGTAGTTAGCGACAGCAGAGAACAAACAGATATTAAAATTGACGATTTCCCAACAACAATTAGTTTAAATATCACACAAATTGCTGATGTAAATTCTTATTTAATCTTTGGAGTATAAGGGGTGATTTCATGGAATTTTATAATACCGACAATGAAGATTTTAGAAAAATAGCAAAACATGAGATTATTAATCCAATGGTTAAAATAGAATTATTAGACAGCCATGAAAATGCTTATGCAGAACTTATTGAGGATATAAGTGCCGAACAAATCGGCACTATATCCGAAAGTTATAAGCAAGGAGTAAGAAAAACAACTTCTTTTACTATTTTTGACCCAAATGGAGATTTTATTCCTGACCCAAACAATAAAAATTTTTGGATAAATAGAAAATTTAAAATATATGTTGGGCTTGCGAAAACTAGATATTATAGTGAAGAGAATCCATTAATATACTCTTACGATGAAGAGGATTTAATTGCTTATTTAAAATACAACAATCCAAATAATTGGAATGACATAGATAAACCAATAGAAAATTCTCCCAACGATGGGATTATAATTACTGGACATGGAGAATTTGAAATTAACTCAGAAGAAGATATTTATTGGTTCTCCAAAGGAGTCTATGTTATTACAGATATAAATGCATCACATAATCTTGCAGATAAAACAGTCACAATAAATGGAGTAGATAAATTTGGAATGTTCGGAAGTGAAACTGGCTATAACGAAATGATAGGGACATTTTCAATTCCAAAAGGATTCACTATTTATGAAGCTATATTTACTATATTGAATCAAGATATGGGGAATGGCCAAGTATTAGACCCTATCGAACCGATAGTTGACCCTTATTATAAAAATGTTACTATCCCTTTTGATATAGATAAAGGACCTGGAAGTTATATTAGTGAAAGTTTAACTGATTTAGCTACTACATTTAGAGCAGATATTTATTACGATGATGACGGAAGATTGAATTTTTGGAGAAGTTTATTAGGAGAAGAAAATGCTAATCTTCCAATTATATGGGATTTTTATGATACTAGCCCCGAATATATAAACTCTTCTTTAACTTATAATCTAGTAAGAACTGCTAATAGGGTATGTGTAGTTGGCGATAATCCAAATGGAGCAATTCCTCCTACGGCGATATCCGAAAATAGAAACGCCGCGTCACCTATCGCAATTCAAAAAATTGGTATAAAAAGCAAATATTTGGAAAGTAGTACAATACAGACTGCAACAGAGGCTAAAGATTATGCTGATTATATGTTAAAATCTTTGTCTATTGAACAGAACACTATAAGTTTTGAATGCACTCTTATTCCAAGTCTAACAGTAAATAGATTGTTTACTTTAACTGATACTTTCTATAAAATTATAAAAGAGTCGTTCTTAATCCAAAGTTTAACTTGTCCTATTGGCATAGGTACAATGAGTTTAAGTGGAAGCAATATAAAAGAACTTCCAACTTATTGAGGTGAGCAAATGAATCAAGCTGACGCGCTTATAGATATTATTGATAGAAGAATAGATTCTTATATCAAAAATGCTCGTATAGTTTGTAAATATGTAGGAAAAATAATTTCTATGGGAACAAATCAAACTGCGAGGGTAACAATAATTGGCTTCGACACAATTTTTACTTTCCCTTATCGAGACTATTTGGTAGGAAAAATTAAAGAAGGAGACGGAGTTTTTATAGAAAGTAAAATAGGGAATTTAAGTAATGGAGTTATAACTGATAGATTTTATGGACAGGAGGAATAAATATGCCTAAGTTTTCTGAATTTAAAGCAAATGATGCTCAATCAGAAGTAAGAAAAGTTATTACAGATAACTTTAAAATAGCTACAAATATCCCAGAAGATAAAACTAACAATAATAATAAACTTTTCGCGTTAGTTGGAGTTGCTTCTTCTGGCGACCAGCAACTATTACATGCAAAAGACGGAGTAGACTATCTTAGTCCGGAAACAGGACTTATGAAAAATGGTGGCGACCAAGTAATAAATGGGAAAATTACTGCTAATGGACTCACTATTTCAGATGGTGGAGCAATAATTGCAGACCATTTATATGTTTATGATACAAATGCCGAAGGCGCGCCCTCATTTACCGTTAGCAAAAATAAGGCTGCTGTATCTTATGGCACTTTTGAAGCAAAAGGAGCTGCGACTTTTGGACAAAGATTAACAGTTAATGGAGGAATAGTATCTACTGGTTCTTCAAATACTTTAGGAGTAAGTAATTTTTCAACAATCGGGGTTTCTGGAACCGGAACAATAGCAAATCTTAGCTCAACGAGTGCTGTGATAGGCTCCGCAAATATAAGGTCAGGTCTTGATGTTGGTGGTCCTGTTACACTAAATGGCATATTAAAAGTTGAAGGGCAAGTAACAATGAATAATCGCGTAGTTATTTCTAGCCCTGGTGATATTAGCGTTGTTTATGCCAGACCTCTAAGAGCTGTTAATAGGAAACCAAATAATGGCGAAGTTGCTTATGGCACTCTTTGGGGTCAATATTAAGGAGGGATTTTATGCCAAAACTTTATATTGGTGACAGCAATAATAATCCCATTAGGCTAAAAAAAATGTATATCGGAGATGGCAATAATAATCCGATTAAATTAAAAAAAATTTGGATTGGCGACCCTTCAAATAATCCAGTTTTGATTTTCACTGAAGGTGCAACAGAAGGATATATGTATGATTTTGATGCTTCTACTGGACAGTATAATCAAACAAGAGTTAGCTCTATTATAAATGCCGTAAATGGCGCGCCATCAAAGATACAACCTTGGCATTTAATAACTGACAAAACTGATACTTGGGGGTTAGGCTCTTGGGATGGTAGACCAATTAGTTTCAATAATCAAAGTGGCCGCTGTGGTCGTGGTGGAACCTTTAGATTCCCAAACCCAGTAGATAATGCGACATTAGTGTGTGTGCAAAGATTAAATTTTGACCTATTAAGTAATGAAACATTTACGAACAGTTGTTATTTTAATGAAAAGGGCGAATATAGATATGAAACAGATAAATTCTATTACACTGGTAGAACTATTGCTACTTTAACATATCGAGATGGCCAATATATTCCTCCGCTAATGCAGGAATTTGACAGTCGTCCTCAAGTAAATACTAGTGGAGGAACCGAAGCAGTTCCATTTATAAACCAAAATACTTGTTGCGTATGGATGTATACGAACGGAAATAACGTGAATTATAGAATAAAAAGCTATAAAAACGATTTATGGACTAAAGTAGCTACTAGAGAAAGTGTATCACAAATTCAAGATGTTAGAGTATGTGACCACGCGGGCGGTGGAGTAGAGGCTTTAACTGGGGAACTTTATGAATTTATCATATGGCCAAGAGTTTTAACTGCTGAAGAAATAGCTGAAACAGAAGAATATTTACTTGATAAGTGGGTTTAATAATTAAGGGAGACTTATGTCTCCCTATTATTTTGTCAAAATTTTGGAAAATTTTACCAAAAATTTTGAGCTGAGAATATACTTTCTCATTATTAGTATGAGGGAACCAAAATTTACCAATTTCGGAGTTGAGAATATGGAAGATAAATTTCTTGATGGTATGGTAGATGCTTCCATAACCATGATGAAACGCCTTAGTGAAGGCGGAACATTAACTCCTGATGAATTAAAATTTATTTTGTTGACAAAGCAAATGTCTGAAAAGGCAAATAAACAAAATAAATCAAATCCATTGGGAGGATTATTAGAAGGGCTAAAACCAGTCCTCCCACTGGTAGGCTCTTTGCTTGAATTGTAAGGAGGTACACTGATGAGTTTTAATCAAACTAATCCAAATTTTGCCAATTATCAGAATAGTCAATTACAGGCACAAGGTATAAATCCTGCGCCATTTCCACAAATCCCTTATAAACCTATAACTTTTGAAAAATTAAGTAATCTGATTGGAATAACCTATAATCTTTCTGCTATTGAGAATATAAATACAATTCCACTTCCAAGAGGTAGCGGTGAACAACAAATCTTCTTTGTCAATAACGATGAAAAGATATATGCGCGCTCCTTTGATAATAGCATAGGTGTCGTAGGATATAAACAAGACTATGTACAAAAATTGGAAGATGATTTAAAGGAGGCTCAATCGCAACTCCAAGAAATCTTTAATGAAATAGTTGGCCCTTCAGCAGAAGAACCTACTCAACCTGCTAATTCTGAAATTGCAGCTTTTGATGAAAGACTAACAAAAATTGAAGCTTTATTAAATAGTTTAGTAGGAGGAAATAATAATGGACCTAAAGAATCTAATGTCAACGTGGAAAGAGTATCAGAAGTGGCTTAAAGACCAGGGTATTAATAGCTCAAATATTCAAGAAAAACTTCCAGAGTTTATAGATAATCTAAAACAAGACCCGGAAAAGCTACAACAATTAAAAGGAATTTTAAATGATAAAAGTCTGTTACCTTATGCAAAACAATTGAATATTAGTGAGGCAGACATAAATAAAATGAAAGGAATGCTTGGAGACGGCGCAGTTGCGACAAACTATCCAAACGCTCCACAAAGAACGGGTAATCTTACCCCTCAACAACTTGAAATGCTTAGAAAATTTAAACACTAAGGCCACGTGTTTAAATTTTAAATAAAAAACTTCTAAGGAGGTAAATATTTATGGATAACGGTATCGGCTTAGGCGATTTGCTTGCTGTAATGAACTCTCGTGATAACGATGGTTTTGATGGTGGCTCTTGGATGTGGGTAATCTTCTTATTCTTCATCTTTGCTATCTTCTTTGCAGGCGGTGACGGCCTATTCGGTAGAGGAGGTGGACCAGCTACGACTGCTTTTACTGGAACTGAGTTTACATTAAGCAATATCGAGAGACAGGTTCAGGGAGTACAACAGGGTATCTGTGATAGCACTTATGCTCTAAATACTAGCATTTTGAATAACAAGTATGAGCTTGGTCAGGATTTATGCCAGGGCTTTAATAGCGTAAATGGTAATATCTCTCAACTTGGCTATCAAATGCAGAACTGCTGCTATAGTTTCTTGGCAGCCTAATTAGCAATAATTAGAAAACAATTCGGTGAATTGCTGGAACGCTAAGTTTACAAAAGTTTGAATCGCAAAATAGATTTTTTACTTTAATTTTGAAGCGAAAAATAGATTTTGGAGGAGAACATATGTTTTATGTATATGAATGGTTTATTAAAAATACAGGAGAAATCTTTTATGTTGGCAAAGGATGCGGAAAACGATATTTAGTAAGAAATAGAAATGAAATTTTTAATAAAATTATCAAAGAAAATGAATGTGAAGTAAGAATTATAGCATACTTTGAAAAAGAATCTGACGCTTTTGACTTTGAAGAAAAAAGAATTAAAGAATTAAAAAGCAAAAATCTAGCTAAAGCCAATAAAGATTTTGGAGGCAATGGCGGAGTAGCTTACGTTTGGACAGATGAAATGAAAAAACGAATGTCAGAATTCAATCCAATGAAAGATGAAAAGCAAAAAAGTAGAATGTCTGAAAACAATCCAATGAAAAGTAAAAAAGTCGTAGAGAAAATGGTAAAATCAAAAACGAAAACAGTTATTATTAATAACATAAAATATGATTCTGTTAAAGAAGCTTCTTTGATATTGAATACTCATAAAGAAACCATATATAATTGGGTAAAAAGAGGTTATGACACAAACGGAAATAGTTGTTATTATGAAGAAGAAGGTCCTAAAGATTTTAATTTTAAAAAATCTTCTTCAAAAGCTGTTTTTATAGATGATTTATATTTCTCTTCTTTGAAAGAAGCGGCAAATTTTCTTGGAGTTAAAGATACTTCTCCCTTATGTAAAGCTTTAAAAAATAATAGACCATATAAAGGACATATTTGTAAATATGCCAATCAGCAGCCAAGCTAAATGAAACCCATTAAAGTAATTTAGAAGGTTCAACGACTAGGAAAATGAGAAGGGTTGTCAATAAATTTTCCCACGAGTGCCGAACTCTTCGCATGCCACTTGCCAAAAATTGGCAAATTGCGAAGATGAAGATATAGTCTGAACTATATGGAAACATATAGAAATATAAGATAAAGAACTTATATGATAACAATTTGGCGAAACCAACAGAAACATTGATGCTGTGCGTTATGAGAATGCTAAAAATACTTGCGATATCATCACCGCAGGACAAGCAAATACTCAGCGTATCATCGATATTATGACACAGGATAAGATTGAGGCACTTAGAACAGAACTTCAATCTGCACAGCTTGCTCTTCAGAACAATGCTCAGACTCAAACTCTTATCAATGAGCTTCGTCCGTGCGCCATCCCTGCATATCTAACTTGCAGCCCATATACTGCTCTTGGATATGGCAATAGTGGTTGTGGATGCGGTTGCTAATTTCCGCTTTGCGTGATTTAAGCCATTAAGGCTAGGGAGGCGGAAGCCTCCCTTTATTTTTTTTAGGAGGTTAATTTATGTCTTGCAAACCTGTATGTAAACTTTGCAATAGACTCGTCATTTCCCAAGCTGTAACTTTTTCTGGCGGAAATTTGATTATCAATATTCCTGCTGGGGCATATAATGATGGCGAGAAATATTGTATTGTAGTAGCTCAAACTATACCATCTACTACAACTATTAACGCCCCAGTGGTTATCACTATTGGGACTGGAACTGTTCAATACCCTTTAACCAAGAGTAACTGTGCCCAAGTTACTGCTTGTGGAATTAGAACTCGAACAAGATATTCAGTATGCGTTTCAACTACCGCAACTGGCGGAACCTTTAAAATGCTAGGTTCTCCATGTTGCTCACCTTCAAACAATTTACGCAGTATTAATGGAACAACCCCAACTGCCGCGCCTGCTTTAGCTAGTGTTGAAGAAGTAGTTCCTTCTGTGTCAAATACAAAATCAGTGGAGAGTAAAAATGGAAAATAAAACTCATTCAGACGCGATTGAATTGTTAAGAAAAGAATTAACAAATGATTTTTCTGTGACTAATAACTTAATAATTCAGTTGCAGAATGAGATTATTTGCTTAATGAATCTTACGGAACAAACTTCTTGCAGGATTGAGAAGAAACTCAATGAATTGCTCGAAGCAATAAAGGAGGATAAATCCAATGAAATATAAAAAAGATATAAAACATCTTGCAAAAAGTATGATGGATGGCCTTAAAGACGGAGAAATGATGCTTGACTATGCTAAATGTGCTAAAGACGAAGGACATTCAGATGTGGCTAACTACTTTTTCATGCGAGCTAAAACGAGAGTCCAGATGATGAATGAAGACCATCAGAAAATGGAAGAACTTATTAAAAAAGAAGAGATGGAAAGTGGAAAGTCTTATGAAGAAGGTAAATGGGACTGTATGCACGAATATTTTATGGAAGAAAAAGAGGAACTAGAATACGCAGTTCAAAATTTCAAGATGTAATAAAAAAAAGAGAGAGAGAGCGGAAGCTCTCTCTTTTTTATTCCCAACTAACCATTTCAATTTCTTTTTTAAAATTATTCGAGCCGTAACGACCAATGCATATAGCATCAGCTTCGTCTTCGCTTACTTGAACATCATACCATCGTTTTACTAACATCTGTGCGCTCTTCTTTTTGTCTGCTCTAGTTCTACCATTAATTCCAACGTCCTTTCTCCAAGTAGCAGAATGAACTATTTTAAATGGCACTCCTGCTTCATAAGCTGCATTTTCTAAAACTCCGATTAACTCTGCTAATACTTTAAATGTTGTTACGCCAATATTGTCATGTTGCTTTTTTTGGCCTGGAAAAGAGTTATTGAAATCTTGAAGCTGGATATCTTCAAATAAGATTAAATCTGGTTTTATAGAATCAATAGTTCCAATTAACCACTGTTTGACTATTGATATACGAGTTGTTTTATCAAATTTCTCGTTTGGGGAAATTATACCATATTTAACTAACTCTTTATCGTCGAATACTGACCATCCACTTATTACGGTAGCTTGGTCAAGTGCCAAAATTCTGAATTTTTTACCCTTATTTGGTATGACTATTGAATCACAATTCTTATAAGGGTTATTTTTACAGACGGGACATCCGTAATTTTTTCTAATTGATTTATAATTTTTAAATACCTTATGTCCTTCTGGGCATTCCATTTCGAGTTCGGTTTCTAAATTCTTATATTCTGTAGAAATTAATTTCCATCCTCTTTCTTCTAAATCTTTACGAATGTCTTCTATTTTTAATTTAGCCATTTGTAGCTATGCCAGAACTTCCAAACCCTTCCCCTCGGTTAGTAGTATATTTATCATATTCTTCCTCTGAAATTTCATCCCATATAATATGCGGGACTTCTGCCAAACGTAGCTGTGCAATTCTATCATATTTATGAATTTCAAAAGGAGTATCAGAAGTATTTTCAAGAATGACTCCAATCTCATGCCTATATCCAGAATCAATAGTGCCAGGAGTATTCGCTACTCTAATTCCAGTTTTTCTAGAAAGCCCACTTCTTGGTCGAACCTGTAATTCATAACCTCCAGGAACAATTGCTTTGATACCAGATGGCACAACTTCTGTTGTATGTGGCGCAATTGTCATTTCTTTGTTTGAACAAATATCCATACAAGCGTCCCCTCCGTCCGAATAGAATGGGAGTTTTGCATCTTCGTCTACTTTCATAACCTTAATTGGAATACTTTTAAAAGCTCCATCGTAGAGAATAATTTCTTCAAGAGTATTAATGGTTTTATCCATAAAATATTTTACGATTTCAGCTCTTTTGTCTCTATATTGACCACTATTGGCCTTATTTAACTCTTTCTTAAAATCATTCATTTTATTACGAATTTCTTCTGGATTGTCATGGTATAGATTAACTAATACTCTAATATAATCTTCTGAATTAATTACTGAATTAATTACAGAAACTAATTCTTCTCGACTACTTTCATCTTCAAATGCTAAGTCTGGTATTTCTTTAAAATCATCAAATAACTGCAATGGATTCTGTAATAGAAAATTTTCTGTCATTTTTATATACTCCTATTAATAATATTTTAAAAAGTGGGAGAAGTATTACTTCTCCCTTTATTTAAAAAGTTATCTGATAAAGTGTAGATATTTATGTTCTTCATCATTGAGTAATTTCTTAATATCTTCTATTGTAATATCATAATCACAATATCTATTATTAAGATAAATCGTCGCAATCTTATTATCTCTTGTAAGACTAACGTCAATTCTATCAATACTCTCAAATGCCTCCAACATATAATCTACCGATGTGAAAATTGAATATTCCATAATATTCCTCACTCCCATAAATTAGTCACATATTGTTAATTACAATACGTGCCGCACTAATTTAGGCATCAGATAACTTAAAAACTAATTAAATTAGATGTTTATGGCAAATAGAACAGAATTTATTTCCATTTACAATCTCAAATTCTTCATGGCGGCATTTGGCTTGAATATTTTCTTTTTCTGCTTCTAAAGAAGCCATACGATTATCTAATACTCCTAAAACCAAAATATTTAGAATTTCAGATTCTATAACATCTATTTTATTTTTAATTTCATTCCTATTCATTATAATACCCACACTCCATATTGGCTTACTTGTCTCAGGTTAGTGCTAAGAATCCTATTTACTGCCGAATCGAATCTATATTTTTTATATAACTCATCCATGGCATATCCATCTTTTTTTAAGCATTGATAAAGATTATAGTCCGAAGATGGGGTTCCAACTCTTGAAAATCTACATAAACAATTTAATAATTTTACTCCATCTGAATTATTCGGTATATTAGGATTTTTTACTAAGGTAAATTTATGCTTTTTTGATATTGAATAAAAATAATAATTACCCAAAGTTAAGAATTGTCTAAATCCAAAATCATTCCATGATTCATTATCTCTTTTTTTATTAGTAACTCCAAGAGCATACGAATACGATAAATCCATATAATGATTTAGGAATTCTTTTTTTGTTAATTCTCCAATATATATAAACATAGGAGAAGTAATTGTATAAGCGCTACATCTAGGAAAATCTGATTTTGTTTTTAAAAAAGTTTCAAAATCATAGATTTTTTGAGATTCCAAAAAACAAATACCGTGTTCAGTTTGAAATTTAGGAATTTGCTTAATAATCTCCGGGCATGAAAAAATATCTTCGTCGTATAAGTATATTTTATTCTTATTTGCTATTACTTTTTCATAGTCGAATATGATTTTCCCGTTATGTGTTAAACGATAGGCAGAACCTAAATTTAAAAAAGGGCCTAATTTATTTTGTTGTTTAAGGGAAAAATTATTTTTATTTTTTTTATAAAAAGCTTCATAAATACTTTTGTCCGCTTCACAACTTTCAATCTCCAATGGAGGTCTAGAATAATTATTAAAAAATGCTTTACCAATCCATTCGACTTTTGGATTTGTCATTAAAATCTTAGGTAAATATGATTTACTCTTTACATTGCTACTAACAATTACCTTGTCGAATGGACTTATGGCATTCGCGTCATAAATCATCTTTACTATATTCTTATTCATCTTGTAATAATAAGAATACTTCATCAACTCAAGAGAGGGGATAAATGTATTTGGAGTTATTAATAAATCTTGGTCAAATAATCCAATATACATTTTAATCCTCCTTTCTCTCATAAATAATTGATAAAGAGCCATCATTGTAATTTATATCTTCAATCAATCCAATAGCATTTGGATACGGGGAGTTGCGATAACATTTTGGAGAAAAAGCATCTTCACGCCTAATTCCACTAATGATTAATTTATTACCTCTTGTAAACCAAGACTTTTCAATCACTTTTTTCTTACCCGTTTCAATATCCCTCTCAAAAATTTGTCTATCATATTTAACAAACTGTGGCTTATAAATTTTTACTTTTACTACCCCGTCTTTTGTCAATAGAGTAATAATATTTTTTAATTTATTCTTCTCCAATACTGTTCCCGCGATTCTATCTAACTTAAACAGAGGAATAATTTTTCCTTCTTTAGTAGTAAAAGTTGAAGTTGGAATTGGTTCTTCTGGCAAACTAAAGAAATTAACGATATCGTAGTCTTCATCTCTAATTCCATCTAGCTCGTGATTGCTATTGTAAAAACCTATACTATCCATTTCCCATTTAGATACAGGGCCAGAACAATATTTATCCCATAAGTCACCAATTAAATTATGATTCAACTGTTGTAGAGTTTCTGGTTTCGCCAAGAATGGGCGAATACCATCCATTTGCTTTTTATAAATTTTATCCCATTCTTTTTGTTTAATACAACAATTTCCATCTACAAAAGTTAATAGGTCAGCATTGAAATTTGAATTGAAATATTCTTGGGAATAATCATCCAAAATGTAATAATCTTCAAATTTGTTTTTCTTTAAGAATTTATTAAAGTTATAAACTTTTTCTAGTGGCTTTAATTCTTCTGGAATTAACCCTTGATTTATAATCATTTGCATATTTTGCAAAGTCAGTTTTTTCTTACATCCAGAAATAGTTTTTATATAATCAAACATTATGTCTTCTCTAGGATAGTTAGAAATGGCGTCAAATGCTCCAGACTTAATTAAATTTATCATTTGGAGTTTTGTTACTTTTACTTTAGACATAAAATCTTCAACTCCATCGTATGGACGCTTTTCAATAATGAGCGCGGCGAGTTCATCATTAATTTTCGTTATGCCCTTTATTCCATAAACGATTTGATTATTTTCTACGTCTGGTACAAAAGTATATTTTGAACGGTTAATGTCTGGTGGAACAATATTAATTCCAAACTGTTTCATTTTCCCAATAGCAGAACTAATTTTACCGTAGTTTACAACCTTTTTAGGCTTTTTTGTTTTTTCTTCTTTTATTTCTTCATCGTCTTCGTCTTCTTCATCATCGGTTTCGGTTTCTTCGGTTTGTTCATCTTTTGGATTATTTTTTAATCCAATAGATTCTACTACTAAAGGAGATTCTTCATCTTCATCTTCAACCAATCCTGCACTATCAACTATTAAACAAGCTGTATTCCAAAATATAGAAGGATAATGATAAGCAAGATTCAATTCTTGAATAGCTACCGTCGAATAAGCAATAGTATGAATAATAGAAAAAGAATATCCTAGCTGGCGGCTAATCTGTTTATCCCAAATATATCTCAAAACATCTTCGGAACATCCATTTTTCCGGCCAACGTCATAATAATATACTTTAAATTCTTCAATTTCTCTTATTTTTTTCTTTGCGATTAGTTTTCTTAACTTATTTGCTTGAATAACATCAAATCCTAAAAATTTAGGATGCATAACAAGTAACATAATTGATTCTTGTGAATCTGGTACACCATTATATTGTTTTAGAAAATTATAAAGTTCTTTCTTTTCTTCTTCTGTCGCGATTAAAGAATCAATTTCGTCAGAAAGTAAATTCGGATTTTCTTTGTATCGGACAAATTCCTCAACTGGAGTCAAATCTGTTCCTTCTGGCATAAGTCTCATCAAACTATTGGCCTGAGCCAATTCCAAAAGAGAACGAGGTTTGATTTGTTTCGCACACTGCAATCCAACAGGAGTATCAAACTGGAATAGAGAAATAATCTTGTTTTCGCCAACAAGCTCCCACATTTTTTCATTATCATAATCTAATACTTGCGGAGCAATATATTTTAAATAAGTTTTCTTTAAAGTTCCTTGCCATTCAATATAGCCATATTCAAGTAATAGCTCTAGAGTAGTTCTAATTCTATCCAAAGCATCAATAGTTAGCATATCGAATTTAATATTCGGCTATTCCTATATTACTATAGGCCCTGACTATCTTTTATCTACTCTCGTAGAAACAGTGTTTCGAGCTACGTATCAATAGTAGCCCTACGTTCTAAACGAACTAGTCGATACACACTATATTTATAAATTTTTCCAAGTTCTGTAGTTAACAATATTATTAATTGTTCCTACCGAAACCTTATATTCTTTTGCTAAAGCACTTTGAGTTTTTATTTTATTTCTATAAGATTCTCTAATGTTAATAACATCTTCTTTTTTTAATTTTGCCTTACTATTATTTTCTCCAGAATGACTCAATGTAGAATGAGCTTTTTTCAATTCTGAAGTAAAAACCTCTGGCATAATATCTTTATAAAGAATGCCATAATAAACCTGATAAAAATATTCTAAACTACAAACATCCTTATAATCTTGATATACTTCTTTATAATTCACTAGATTTTTCCATTGGTTTCTAAAATACTTAATTTCTTCTTCGGAAAATTTTAATTTCCCCGCTTTCAATCTAGTTAAATAGCCTTGATTATAAAGACTTTTTTCTTCAGCTTTAATTGGACAATCGGTATATGTTTTATTTCTTAGTATTTTTAAAAATTGTCCAAGACTTACTTTTTTATAATCTTGATATATGTCTAAATAATTTTCATTATTATTAAATCTATTTCTAATATCTGCTATTTCAGATAAAGAAAATTCTGCTCTACCGTTATTAGTTCCCATCATTAATTCCCCTCCAGACGTATAATTATATCCATTGGGGAATTTACTATTGAATTTTTTAATATAATCAATTTCTTTATATTGGGCCTCTTCTAAAGAAGAAGTTTCTTCAATAATCTCATATAAAAAATTATTTACTCCATCCAATTGAATAGCCTGTTCAATTAAGGAATTTTTATCATGTAGAGTTTTATGTTCTCTCATTCTTCTATTGAAATCATTAGTTATTCCAATGTAGCATTTATTATTTAATTTTGATGTAATTTTATAGACAAACATAATATCACCTCTATATTTAGAGTAAATTCGTATATAGAGGACTATAAAATTTTAGTCGAATTTATAAATATATTGGCTCGGGGTTATCCTTAGCTTTACCTATTAGGACTTTCCCGATGCGTATAAGGTATGTTTTACTTACTTGATATTTCAAAGCCTTATACACATGATTCGATAAAATCATTAACTGTTTTTGGGCAATTTTATCGTTTACCCACATACTCACTATCGTGGAGTTCCCATTGAGAAGTAAGAACTCCTTTTGGAGAGCGCATTGTCGCATTAAATTCGGTAAATTTGTTATTAGTGATAAGAATACCAGCCGCATGAATACCCCTACGACTAATTAATCCCTCTATACCTCGCGCGACTTCCCAAATGTCTTTGTGAATATTCATTTCTGTGATGAACTGTTTTATAGGCTTATAACCTTTTTCTTCATCGCCATAATAACATTGAGATAAAGTTCTTACAAAACCTCTATCAATAGGAATCAAAGAACTTAAATAAGTTCCCAATTCTGGTTCATACCCAAGTCCGCGCGCGGCCGTTAAAAGAGCAGCCTTTGAAGTCTCCGTACCATAAGTACAAACAGATATTACTTGTCCTCCGATAGATTCAAAAAAGGTTTTTATTGCTGCAATAAAACGTTCACGTTTACTGGCTTGAGAATCTAGGTCAAAGTCCGCTAATTCAGCTCGA
>OGPA01000067.1_pt1 | contig 116397 bp, 91 predicted proteins | sample 1552841 | NCBI WGS metagenome assembly OGPA01 (sample SAMEA2579916, study PRJEB22360) | human gut metagenome
GCATGTGTTAAGCACGCCGCCAGCGTTCATCCTGAGCCAGGATCAAACTCTCATATAAAAGTTTTTATCCTTCCAGAATCCTCTGGCTGAATATCCGTTCCCCTTCTACTCTTAGCAAAAGGTTCCCATTTACTGTTTAGGTGCATCTTTCGATGCTGTTCTTTGAATTATTCTCTTTGAATCTTTCAAGGTTATTTCACTGTTCAGTTATCAAGGTTCTCTGTCCTGCTGTCTTACGCGACAACTTCTATATCTTATCACAGCTTTCTGCGTTTGTCAACAGGTTTTTTCATTTTTTTATTTCTTTCGCACCGCACCATTGCGCGGTGGACTTTTATAATAGCACCAAACTTTATGCCTGTCAACTCTTTTTTTCACTTTTTTTATTTATATCGACAAGGTAACCGTCTTTATCATAAAGCTCTATCCCGACAGGAATATTGGTATAGATATTGCGCAACAACTTCTCACCCCGGTCGAGTGCTTCGTTGATCCTTGCCATTTTAGTAATGATACTGATGATATTGGCGATCGACGAAAACCACTGATAATCTTCGAGACTCCAAATTCGATTCCGGTCCATTATATCAATACCGATATATCCCCAGGCCTTATCCTTTATAACTAAAGGGACTAATATCAGCGAAAGCGATCCTCTCAATTGCAGGTAACGTTTTTCTTCGGCGGCTTCAGGCGGCAGTTCGTCCAGATGGTTAATTAATACCGGATAGAAGCTTTGTATTTTCTTCGTAGACCAGGGTAATGTCGACACTAATATATCCTGTAGAGACGAGCGGACAGAAACTACCCCTTCACTGCATACTTCGTAAGTACAACTCAGTGTTTGCTGGCTGTTATCATACTCCATTATGCAGGCACGTCCCTTAGCTCCAATCGAATACAAGATCTCTGAAAGGACCAGATGAATCGATTTAGGTAAATCATTCGTTTGGATAAAAGAATGAAGCGAACGCGAGAGACTTCCCAAATGCCTGAGCAGGCTGTCTTCCTGATTGTCTACATGCGGCTTCTCACCGACCTCGACATAAGGTAATAATTGCAAGAGACCCAGCACATTTATTTTCCCGCTGGAATCGATCTCACGCTTACATATTTTCGAGCGGACAAATTTAACCCCATAACAAGTTTTAAGGGGAAATACTTGCTCATAAATACCTATTTCTTTGAAAAAGGCAAACTCGCTGGCAATTCGACTGCGGTAATCTTCACGAATCAACGCCAGAAAATCCGGAATAGGAATTTCTCTGTCCTTTAACTCCAGCAGACTTACCAAATAGTCTGAACATATATAATTCCCTTTTGCAAAATCGGCTTCCCACCAACCTACCTGGGCATTATCCAACAATAACTGATATTGCTCTATATCCATTTGCTCTGTATCGCTTAAACAGCACAAAATACGCTATAATAAACCAGACCAGCAAATTTTAATCACTTTAATATTCAAGGGATTTCAAAGATTTGTGTTAAAAAGAAAAGCGGAGACCGACAGATCGATCCCCGCTTTCCCAAAAAGAATAAAATCTTATTTCAATTCCTTGATACGGATATTACGGAACTTCACCGGAGAACCATGTCCCAGGAAGCCGATATGTCCTTTTTTGTTGAACAGTCCCGGGTGTTCCTTGCCGTCGGGAGTACCGTTTTTCACGGCATCACGAATGTTGCCTTCGAGGATAACCACACCGTTTACCGTTACGCGGATGTTATCTCCGTTGGCCACAATCTCTTCCTCATTCCACTCACCCACAGGTTTGAAAGCCTTGTGGTGATCGGCATTCGTTGGAATAATCCCGTAAACGGAACCATGATGCTGATATTTGGTAATATCCTTATAGATAGGATGTTCGCAATCGAGAATCTGAATTTCCATACCAACGTAAGCGGCATCGCCTTCCATCGGAGTACGAATACCTACACCATTGTTGGCACCGGGAGTCAACTGGAACTCAAAACGATAAACGAAATTACCGAATTCATCCTTCGTGTACAGGTTTCCACCATAACTCTTACTCGGTATCATAGAGATACAACCGTCTTCGATCGTATAATCTACTGTATTGCCGGTCCACTGGTGCATATTGGTTCCATCAAACAATACCTTAAAACCTTCTTTTTGTTCCTCGGCAGACAGTTTGAACGGTTCCTTGCGGTCCAATTCCTTTACATATATATTACGGTAGTAAACTTTGCTTCCGTGTGCCTGCAATTCCAGTTGTTCAACCGGGAAGATAGGCTGTTTACGATCCCAATAGTTTTCGAGGATCACATCGTCCACCACTTTTTCACCGTTGAGGACAACCGTTACACGGTCGCCAACCATCTTGATATAGAAGCTGTTCCATTCACCCAGCTTGTTGTCTGCGACTTTCGAAGGTTTACTTTCGTTTACCGAGTTATTATACAAACCACCTGATCCCACCTGAGCACCTACATTCACACGCGAAGTATCCCAGATCTGCACCTGAGGCGTTCCACGCAGATATATACCGGCATCCGCTTCGGGACCGGCCGGATCAAGCATCCAGTCTACGTACATTTCAAAGTCACCGTATTGTTTATCGGTACACAAGTTGTCACCTTTACCTGTAAACACCAAGACACCATCTTCCACGATCCAGCCGTTACGCATAACCTGATCCGCTTTTTCCTGCTCTTTTGCCAGTTGAGCCGGCTTCATTTTACTACGGGCAATCGGATTAGCAACCAGCCCCTTCCAGCCGGTCAAGTCTTTTCCGTTGAAAATGGAAACAAAACCTTCTCCCTGCGGCATTTCCGCCAGATGTTTCTTGATGGCTTCCTTTTGATAGCCAGCATCCGGGTTATCAAGCACCTGCATTACCTTGTTAAGCAATTCACGCACATTGGTTCCCGTATAGTCCTTATTTCCCAAAGCGATATTCATGACCGCGTTGGCGGCTGCCTGCTGAACAGGTTTCTGATCGAGGAATTCGCCGGCATACAGCATACCCAGGAAGGTTCCTGTCCGTTCGATCTGACGCAGGATCGTAATCTTTTGTTCATCCGTCTTTGCTATTTCCATTGCTTTACGCAGACCCAACAAACGGTTTTCGCCCGTAAAGGCCGGATTAGATACAAGCTGTACATAGGCTTTCAAGGCCCGGTCGAAATAAGCGGATGAAGAAGTATCCTTGCAGATCGCATACAATTCGTCGGCAACTTCGATACCTTTCCAGTTCAACAAAGCTTCGAAAGCAGCATCGCGGGCATCGCCTTTTCCTTTATGGAAACCGTCGACGATGGTAGCCAATGCATCCTTCTCGCCGGTTGTGGCCAGAACAATATAATAAAGGTACTTCTTACTGTCGCCAGCCTGAAGCATACGGCGGGTAATTGTTTCCATTTGTTTTTCAGGAGACATAGAAGAGATAGCAGAGATCACAGCCTGCTGTATCGGAGCAACGGCGGAAGCTTCGGCAGTTTCCAGCATGCCACAAAGGTTAACCAGGTCGCCTTCCGAAACAACATCCTTCAAAGCCGTATAAGCAGCTTTCTTTACTTCCGGGGAGCCGGACTTAATCAGTTCGAGCACTGTCGTGAGGTTGGCTGTCGCTTTGCGCATGGCCAGTAATTCAGCCCCGGCAATCTTTCCCGCATCCGTTGCAGAAGGAATCACGCGAGCTACAGCCTGGTCGATATCTCCCTTAAAGGCAGCGAGGGCATCCTGTCCCAACAAAATAATATCTTTATTATCGCTTGTCAACAGATCGGCAAGTACTGGTATCGCCTGCTTGTCTCCAATCTTCACCAAGGTCCAGACTGTTGCCTGTTTTACGTCGAAGTCTGTACTTTTCAGCTGAGCCAGCAATACCTGCATGGCTGTGAGGTCGAAACGCAATTCCAGGTTCTTGATGACATCATGCTTGGTCGGGCATTTCGCTTCGCGTCCGATCCAGTTGGTTATATCCACCTTCACTTCCGGTTTTGCTTTCTGCATCGCCTTCATGACTTCGATATAAAGATCTTTATCTGCAAAGCCCGAAGCATAATTCAGAGCCGCGTTACGGTATTCCTTGTCGGTATCTTTCAGGGCCGAGAGCAACAGCTTGCTACTGTTTTCCTTCTTCAGCGACAGCAAGATCTGCAAAGCAGCGTCGCGCGTCTGTGTCTTTCCAGCCTTGGTTGCCTTCTTCAACAAATCGTTAGCGGCCTTCTCCACTTCCTTTGCGTCGCCTTGCGCTGCAACACGTTTCAGTAGGGCGATGTAAGCTTCATTGGCATTTGTATTTGTCATCGTATAACCGGCAGCGGCAGCAGCTTCCGACATTTCCTTGATGGAGGCTTTCGTTCCTACGCGGCTCAGGGCATACAAAACTGTTTTCTGCATGTTCTCATCGCCTGACCCCAGCAGGGCTTTCAGCAAATCTTCCGCACCTTCCACCTGTGCTTCGCCGATGGCTACAATAATATCTTTCTGAGTTTTCGGAGTTCCCATACGGCGCATCAGTGCCGCTTTCAATGCCTTACCGGCATTCTCGGTTCCGATGGCAGCCAGGGCACGGGAGGCTGGACCGCTCAGGCTCTCTTCATTCAGGTAAGAAGACAGGGCATCGATACATTCGTCCTGTCCAAGTATCTGCAACTGACGGATAATGAATGCTTTCGTTTCACGTTCGTTCACCATGTCAAGAGCTTTCAGGTAGGCATTGGCCGTAGCCAGGCGGGCACTTTCTTCGCCTTTAGCCATCACATAATGCGTCAGGCCGCTCAGGGCGTAATCTACCTGGGCGTTACTACCCTTGCCCGGGGCATTAATCATATTGACCAACATCAGGACACCTTCTTCACCGGTTCCTTTCAGGTCGCTGATCAGTTTATTGTATTCAGCCTGTTGCTCCGCAGGCATCTGGGCCAGTACATCTGCCGCAGTTGTTTTAGCTGTACGGTTTGCCGGCGACTGGGCCATCAATACACTACCGAATAACAGCAAGCTAGCAATCGATATATATGCTTTTCTCATCTTATTCTCTTTAATTTTCAATTGTCAATTTTCAATTTTCAATTAACTAAATGTTCCAGGGAGCACGCATCGGCTGATCCAGCAAACGATTAGCGGCCTCATCATTAATAAACTCAAGTTTAACAGGATCAAATTCCAGCGTACGGTTCAGACGAAGAGCAACGGCCCCCATATTAACGATTGTCGACGAGCGGAAACCGTTTTGCTCGTTCAAGGCGAACGGCTGGCGGGTACGGACGCATTCGATAAAGTCTGTCACCTGTGGTTCCGGTTCCGGATAATCGGCCAGTTTCTTCTCCCAGTCGGGGATATCGCACACAAAGTTCTTGTAAACGTTGCCGTTAGGACCGGAAATATAAGGCGTGTTCGGATCTCCGTAGTCGCCACCCCAAAGAACGATCTGACAGCCGTCTTCATAGGTGTAAGTGATGGAACGCCAGGTTCCTACCGCATCCGGGTGTTGCTGTGGAGCATCTACTTCCACCTTCACGGGGCTGGTGTGGTCTTTTCCTAAGAAATACTGTACAGGGTCGATATAATGCTGCCCCATGTCGCCCAGTCCGCCACCGTCATAATCCCAGTAACCACGGAAAGTCTGATGCACACGGTGTGCGTTGTAAGGCTTGTAAGGAGCCGGGCCTAACCACATATCGTAGTCGAGTTCGGCAGGAACGGATTGCGGTTCGAGATACTCTTTGCCCACCCAGTAGAACTTCCAGTCGAAACCGGTGTGCTTACTGATAGTCACCTTCAACGGCCAACCGAGCATTCCGCTCTGAACAAGTTTTTTCAACGGCTTCACCGGTGTACCCAATCCATAGAACGGGTCGGCGAAACGGAACCAGGTGTTGAGGCGGAACATACGACCGTTCTGCTTAACGGCCTCCATTACGCGCTTGCCTTCGCCGATCGTACGGGTCATCGGCTTCTCGCACCAGATGTCTTTCCCGGCTTTAGCGGCCTCCGTCGACATAATCCCATGCCAATGGGGAGGTGTAGCTATATGCACAATATCAACGTTTGGATCGAGAATCAGATCACGGAAATCATGGTAAGCAGCGATCTTGTCCTTCACCAGCTGTTTTCCTAATTCAAGATGTTTTTTGTCGACGTCGCACACAGCGACCAGGCGTGTTCCAGCATAGTCCACGTGTCCGCGTCCCATACCGCCGGTTCCGATAATACCTTTAGTCAACTGATCACTTGGAGCAATAAAGCCTTTTCCAAGCACGTGGCGCGGCACAATAGTAAAGGCCGCAATACCTCCCAGAGTTTTAAGGAAGTCCCTTCTGTTTGTTCTCATAGTATGATTAATATATGTAAATGATTAGCTATTATTTTCGTTTTTCATGATAAAAAAGACATTAGAAAGCAAATGCCATTTCTAATGTCTCACAAAGATATTATTTATCCAATAACTCTTGCAAATATTTACGAGTTTTTATGACATAGTCATGCTGGGAACCATTTAACTCACATTCAATTGTTACAGCACCCTGAAAACCCTGTTTCTTTAATTCGGCAATTACAGCAGGAAAATCCACTTCACCAGTAGGAATAGGAACTTCTGCACCTAACTCATATGGATTATTGGGATCCGGATATTTACCGTCTTTTGCATGAAATTCCTTGATTAACGGACCAAACAGCTTCACCGCATCCAAAGAATTTGCTTTCCCGTACATCAACAGGTTTGCCAAATCACAATTGATAAAAACATTTCCGGTACCTATATCTTTAATAGCACGGATCAGGGTTGTAGGTGTCTCCTGCCCCGTTTCAAAATAGATCATGACCTTGCGGCCTTTTGCATAGTTGGCCAGATCCTGCATGACTTTGATGAAATCCTTATATTGTTCAGAAGAAGGATCTTCGGGGATAAATCCGAAATGAGAATGCATTGCCGGAATATCCGCCATCGCACAGAAGTCTATCATTTCATGATATACTTTTATTTTTTCTACCCGTTCTTCCATAGGCACCAGACCAATAGTAGCTGGTCCTTGCCGAAAGTTCCATACACTTTTGCTTCCGGGCACACCGACCAGTGTCGTCACCTTGATGTCGTGTTTCCTTGAAGCCTCTTTCACCTTTTCTGCAAAGTCTTTCGTCAACGTATTTTTCCTGTAATTGATTTCACATGAACCGAATCCCTGCTCATGCAGATCCTTGAAACTTTTGTCGATATCACTCAGATCATACTGGATAATACCGATTGTGATTTTATCAGCGGCCTGTGCGGTCGTAAAAGCAAACAGCAACGCGGCTGTCAACAAACAATGTTTTACTTTCATAATGTAAAAATTTATTTTAGTCAATACAAAGTTAGGACGGAATATTTATTAATAAACTTTCCGTCCTAAAATTATATGTTTTTTATTTACTCCATTGTCGGATTAAATGTACCGCCCCAGTTATTATTCTGCTCCAGATTGGGATTCTGATCAATATTACTTTTCTGAATCGGGAAGAAGTAAAAAGATTCTTCAATAACAAACTCTCTTTCGGCTGCTTCCGTATAAGGAACCTGATGGATTACATAACGGAAATCACCGGTAGCCAGTTCGTTGTTATTGATTTTTGTCCTGGCAGTATTCAAATCCATATCGGTACCATCCGGGTTGATAGCAATTGCCTCAAGGCCATGTTTGGTCCAGCCGGCCAGTTTCATCATATTACGTGTACGGCGCAAATCCCAAAAACGGTGACCTTCAAAACATAACTCGATATTACGTTCATCCAGGATAGCTTGACGAATTTCTTCACGACTGGCGACATTCAATCCGTAAAGTCCATCACTTCCAGCTTCTATTCCGGCACGCTTACGGATTTGTTTCAACATTTCGACAGCCACATCCGAATGTCCGGTTTCATTTGCTGCTTCGGCGTAGATAAACATCACTTCAGCAAAACGCATTAGGATATAATCTATATCGTATGTCATTACCTTATCTTGAGTCAATGTTAAATCTGCTGCCTTATAGATATAAAAACCGGAAAAAATATCATTGTTCACGGCATTCGTATGTGCTGCAGGATTCACACCATATTGATCATCCGGGCTACTAACTCCTAGCGCATTATATTGTCTGTAATCAGCATGTTTTCCCGCTACCGGATATTCACGACCATTATATAAACATACATTATTAAAACGGGGGTCTCTATTCTGCCAAAAAGATTTCAATAAAGCCTGTTCATCGCCCACATAATATTTACCAGTCGGATCGTCGTAACGTTTACCATCTATCATAGGGAAACTTTTCACAAACTCCCAAGTCGGATTACTATAAGACTTATCACGACTGACTGAAGCCGGACGAGTCGTATATTCCCAAGATGATACTTTGTTCGGATTTGAATTCACTACAGCAAACACCACTTCGGGTCCCTGTTCCTGTATCCAGATATTCGCATATTCAGGAGCTAAATAGATCCCTTTAGCTACACAAAAATCATAAGCTTCTTTTGCTGCTGAATAAGCCTCGTCCCAATAAGCATTACCATACGGATTACTAGGATTGAACTGCGGAGAAGCTTTCAGTAATAATGTTTTTGCTTTCCATGCTTTAGCAAAGCACTGGTCGATACGACCATAATCAACAGAACTACCTGCTATCTTCTCCGGCAATAATGTTATAGCATGATCCAAATCCTCCACCATCAACTGAAAACATTCCGGCGTAGAATTACGTTTTACATATAAATCATCTTTATCTTTATCCTGAGGGATTTTAATATAAGGGACACCACCATGATGTAAAACCATCCAATAATAAGTATAAGCACGCATAAAATAAGCTTGCCCTAACAATCCATCGGCGTTTTTACTATCCAATACTCCCTCTTCTAAACGCTTAATAGCTTCATTAATATGACGGATCGCTGTATAATCCCATTTTTTATAAGCACTGCCTGTTTCCGTAATAGTACCCAAATACCAAGGTATACCGGTTACTTGCTCTGAATTATTATCGGCTCCGGCACTCCAGTTTCCAAAACATTCCGAGTAAAGATTATTAACATAAGCTGTCGCTAAACTGATATCATCCCAAACCATAGATTCATCATAGCTATTTAAGTTGTCGATATCCAACGTATCACAACCAGTTGTCATTCCGCCTAAAACGAGAACGGCACTTACTATTGTATATTTAATTTTATTCATTTTCATACTCTTTTCGATTTAAAATTAGAACGAGAAGTTAAGACCAAAAGAAAATGTTTTCATCAATGGATAAGAGTCGTAATATTTTTGTTCAGGATCCAAAAACTCTGTTACTGCTGAAATACAGAACAAATTGGTTGCATTAGCAAATACCTGAGCATGCGAAATACCCAACGGACGAAGAATAACTTTAGGTAAATCATAACCGATATTCAAGTTTTTCAAACGTAGATAAGCACCATTACGCATCCAATAACTCGTATTCCCTGCACCTGATTCATACCAACCATTACCCACGATACGAGGATAAACACCATTTGGATTATATTCCGGATCATAAACTTTATCGCTTGTCCAGATCGGGAAATAAGGACGGACAGCACCGCCATGTTGGTAAAAACCGCCATCCACACCACCTACAAAACGATCATATTTACCAACTCCCTGGAAATGAATATCCAAAGAAATACCTTTCCATTTAATGCTACCACCGAAACCGTAATTTATACGTGGAGTTCCATTCTCACTTAACAAATTATAAGCATCGTTTCCATCAATACGACCATCAGGTCCTTCCGAATAACCATCACCACGTGTATCCTTGTACAAAATACCCCCCAGATACGGGTCTCGTCCATACTGTTTGAAACCTTTCGCTTTCAGAGCATCCACCTCTGCCTGATCTGTCAGCAAGTGATCGGCAATTAAGCCTGTCAAGATACCATTCGCTTTACCCACCGGTGACAATGCATATAGATTTCCACCTTCCTGATAGGTAGCAGAAACATCTAATACATCCCACTGATCACGAGCAAAACCTAAATTTACATAAGCCGAATAATCGATTATCCCGTTAGCAGCTTTGTCCATCCAGGTCAAAGCCAGTTCACCACCACGCCATGAACGCTCTGCATAGTTTTCCGGAGCCAACGACTGTCCGTAAGTATTCGGGAGTGTCACTGTACGCGGCCCAAGAATATCGACTTCCTTACGATAAAAAGCATCAAACGTACCGGACAAACGATTGTTGAAGAAACCGAAGTCCAAACCTCCATTATAAGTTGTGGAAGTTGCCCAGGTCAACGTTGAATTGGGAGTCGCACCAGCTGTAATCGTATTAGCCAAATTATTTCCGAACACATATACCCCCCCCGTATTATATTTCTGCAAATAAGAAAAAGCAGTAATCTTATCAATCGGATCTTTACTCAAATCCAAATCATTTCCGGTCGTTCCATAAGATGCACGTAGTTTCAAATTACTCAACCAATCGGAAGTTTTTTCCATAAACGGTTCCTGACTGATACGCCACGCAGCAGATACAGACGGGAAAAATCCCCAGCGGTGCCCGTTCGGGAACAACGTATTACCGTCATAACGGAAAGAAAATTCGGCAATATACTTCTGGTCAAACGTATAATTGAAACGACCGATCCAGGAAAGACGACCGCCAGTATACTCTTCCGCATCCCCCCAACGACGTTCCGCATCTTTCGAATAATTAAACATCTGATCAATATTGGCTAATGGTTGTTCAGCTTTTGCTTGTGTCCACTCTCCTCCGTTTGCAGCCTGTTCGAAAACGATCATACCACCGATGTCATGTTTTCCGAACGTATTTGCATAGTTTATAAACCAGTTAAACTGCTCAGTCCACAACTGTTTCATACGGTAATCCAGATTTTCATAGTTTTGGGAGAAATTGAATGTATTAAACTCATTCGGATTCAAAGGAGCCGGTAAAAAACGGTTCCCTTCGGGATCAGCCTGCTGAAACTTATAGTTTTTCTGGAAAGTCATAAATCTCTTACGGGAATAGTCGTGACCGATATAGCTACCCATAACTTTCGTACTCAACCCTTTCGTGATAAAATCGAGATTGATATCAAAGGAGACAATACCGTTCATATTACGACGACGCGTCTTCAAATAACGGTTACCCACCACCTGGTCTACCGGGTTCCAGCCCTGCCATGATCCATAATCCTGATAGATCGGGTAATCCGTAATAGTTGCTGAGGGAGTACCATCCAGATTTGAATAGAACGGAGTTGTTTTCATCGCATTGAACGTACAACGATATAAATCGTATACAGCCTGGTCGTCATCGTCCGAGAACGGCCAATAGAAACGCTCATCGTTAGACTGGTTCGCATCTAGGTTTACATTCATTTTTATGTATTTACTCAATTCCATCGTCAGATTCGAACGTAAAGAAAACTTCTTGTTTTCCAAAGACACATAAGAACCTTCTTCCGCCAGAAAAGACCCCATCACATAATATTGTACCTTTTCACTACCACCTGTCACACTCAAAGAGTGCTTTGTATTCCAGGGATTTTGCCAGATATAGTCGTTTACATTATAATTTATGTTGTTATCGTGAAAATAAGCATATTCCGCTTCACCGTTCGGTTCTTTCGTCCCCTGAAAACGGGCTACGGCATTCTGATAATCCAAGTCATCGATGGCTGTCCATCTGTCGGCAAACAATTCCTGGGTAGGTTTACTAAAAGCATAAGAACCCTGGTAATTGAAAGTCGGTTTTTGATTCTTAACACCACCTTTCGTCGTCACCAGAACAACGCCATTACCTGCTGCCGATCCGTAGATGGAAGCAGATGCAGCATCTTTCAGGAAACTCATTTGGTCGATCTCATACGGTTCAAGATTATCGAATGCTTCTTTGTCACGAATCACACCATCGATGACGAACAGTGGATCACCAAAACCACCACGCATACGGATTTCAGAAGAAGCTCCCATCAAACCGGAGTTACCAGTAATCGTAGCCCCCGGAGCACGACCTGCCAACGAATTGGATAAGTTCGTATTCGGAATAACAGACAACTCATCCGCTTTCACATTAGATATCGAACCGGTCATATTCACCTTTTTCTGTACACCATATCCGACTACGACCACTTCGTCCAGCTTTTGAGTATCTTCGTGTAAGGTTATCTGATAAGTATTTTTATCCCTTACTACTAAGACAGATTGTTCTACATAACCAATATAGGTTACCAACAAAGTGGCTCCATCCGAAACATTATCTAATTTAAAATTTCCGTCTATATCGGTAATCGTTCCGATATCCGTACTACCCTTTACTACAATATTCGCACCGATAACAGGTAATCCGGTATTATCAACAACAACACCTGTTACGGACTTTTTCAGCTGAAGGATATCGGTTGATATGGGTTCGACCTGATAACTGCTTTTTGTATTATCTTTAAGGAAAATGCGGTTATGGATGATTTTATATGAAATCCCCGTATTCTTAAAGACCTCTTTTAATACATTTTCGATATGTTCATTTTTCATATTGACAGAGACCTTGGAGATCTTCTTTCTCAACAGGTTTTCATCATAAGAAAATTCATACCCGGTTTGTTTACTTATATTTTGTATAACGATACCGACCGTTGTCCGGTTAAGGGTCAACTCCAGACTCACATACAAAAATTGTGCATCGTTTACTGCTATTGCAGGCGATGCAGATGCCAAAAACATTGCTAATGTCGCAATAGATACTTTTTTAATCATACATGTGATTTAATAATGTTAGTACTAATTTTAATGTTACGCGTGTGTAATTTTTCCCTTTTTCATGTTGCTTTACCATAGGCATTATTGTTTATTATTATAAATAAAAATCTCCTTCCCTTCTATCTTTGAATGGATCGGAGCTAAATATTCCAACAATTTTAAAATGTCAGGCAGACTTTCATCCTCATTAATCACACACCGGAACTTACGCTGGGCAAGTATCGATGATTGAATATTGATATTCACATTAAATTTTACAGAAAGCTTATTTGCTATTTCACGGAGAGTGGCATTTTCAAAAACAAACTGATTCAAACGCCAGGCTGTACAGATATTGGTATCTACAGCCTCCATAGTATATTCATTCTTACTTTGGTCATAGGTTACTTTTTCCCCCGGGGATACATCCAGTATTTTATTCCAGGCGATATCAAGCAAATCGATTTTCCCGGTTACCAAAACCGTTTCTACTTTTTTATTGGCTGCGTCTACTTTTACATCAAACGAAGTACCTTTTACACGTACATGCATATAATCAGTAGAAACGCTGAATAATGATCCTACATTCTTTGTTACATCAAAAAAAGCTTCTCCCTGTAAAGAGACCTGACGGTTTTTACATGAAAATGATTCCGGATATTTTAATGTTGCCCCACCTCTCAACCAAACAGAAGTACCATCGGCAAGTATCACCTTTTTTACATCCTCACCGGACTTAACCGTAATACTTATTTGTTTTTCCGGCCTAAAATATTCATACCCGCCATAAGAAAAAGATAATAAAACAAGAATGGCAGCCGCATACTGTATTACCTTATACAAAAGCCGTTTATAGTTCAAACGGTCTATCCTTACATTCTGCTTTTCAAGGGCATGATCAATATGAGCGGCATCACTATAATGCATCACGTCCCACGAAGCACGCAAATACATCACCTCTGAAAATATTTTCTTATTTTCAGAAGACAGATTACTCCAATCCACCACCTCCCCCATTTCATCCGGAGAGATATTATCCGCTAGATATTTTGCTAGAAGCCCGTAATCAAAATCCATTCGTTTATTTCTCTTTTTATAAGCGAAACGAACGAATGGAAAAAACTACGGAGACAAATACGATTTATCAGGAAATATTTTTCAGAACCATTCCCTCTGTAAGCAGAAGAACATACAACAAGTAAAAATCTTTTTTAGACATATGCTCCTTCAGATACTTAATAGTCAAATAAATATGGCTTTCCACCGTCCGTTGTGGTATGTGAGTCCGGGCGGATACTTCTTTAGCTTTCAATCCATTAATATAAGTCAGAATAAATACTTCGCGCCGTTGAGCAGGCAATTGGTCCAGCAAATCATATAATCGCTTATAAAAATCCTTAGAATACAGTTCTTCCATAACTGAAGTTTCTTTTCTTAGTAAATCACCATACTCCTTTAAATAAGTATTTTCTACATGAAGATAGTATTTTTCTGCTGATTGCTGCTTTTTAAAATGATCGAGACAACGGGTATAGGCCGATTGGAACAAATAAGAATGAAAACCGTCACCTACATATAACTTACTGCGGTTCTCCCATACATATAGAAAAACATCCTGAACGATATCTTCGGCAATCTCTTGTTCCACCATAGCAGTAACATATGCCATAACGCGAGGATAATAATAACGGAACAGACTATTAAAAGCTTCCCGGTTTCCTTCTTTCAATTGACTTAACAAAGAAACATCAAACATAAGTGTATTAAATTTATAAAGAAAGCGTGGAAGCTATTGATATTACGACATTTGAGGCTCTGGACGGCCCATCACACTATAATATACAATAGCCCCACGCTTATGATTGCTATAGGTTCCTCTTTAAGGTAAGTATATAACAACATAGGCGTAGGAGCATCTTGGATATTATCCAATGTGATGAAATTGTCCAGATTCCAAATATCGGATAATATGTAACGCTTCTACGTTTTTTCTGTACGTAGGACAAAGGTAATAACAAATACAAATAAAACAAACCAAAATATTTAAGTTTCTTTCGCCTCATTAAATATCATTTTGACACATTCAATCATACTTTTCCTACTTTATAATCGTATAATACAGCTTTATATAACACAAGATTCTTTCTTTATTTCCATTACAGAAACGAGAAAGATACATTTATTAACACCGCATCCAAGCTTTATCTCGTTTTAAACGAATTCCAATTTCGTTTAAAACGAGATATTTTTTTTATGTAATCAAAAATTTATTCGCTTTAAAGCAAAACAAACGTTAACAACAGCTAAAACGACCTTATTTTTAAAGTCCCAAGAGCCCACAATGTATGCTGTAGAACATATTTCCATATCTAAAACAATAATTCCACCCAGCATTCAACAAATATCTCTAATCATATAATACAAACTAAACAACAGCATTATAACTATATTACGCACAACAATCTATCAATATAATGTTTTCTTTATGAATATAATAACTTTTACAACAAAGCCACCCTTCCCACAATCTCATAAAAACAGGACAGCCTGTGCTTCGCCCCATACATCTTATTCATAAGACACATAATATGACATTTTGTCAAACAGGGGATAAAAGATTACTTTGATTATATTCGTTATCGTTCCGATTTTTATTTATATTCGATACCTTTGCCCCAGCAAATGATTAAAAATTAAATTATGGATTATTACGAACTGAAATTCACATACGAATCGCCTGTCGAGGCGACCGTCATCAGCGACATACTGGCCTCCGAACTGGGCGAGATCGGGTTTGAAAGTTTCACCGAAAATGAAAACGGCCTATTAGCCTATATCACCGACACATTATATAATGTAGAGGCTGTGGAGGATAAATTGAAGGAATTCCCCCTCGAAAACGTGACATTCCACTACACCGCACAGCTGGTGGAAAGCAAAGACTGGAACGAAGAATGGGAAAAGAACTACTTCAAACCCATCCGTATCGGTAGCGACTGTATCATCCGCGCCTCTTTCCACCAACCGGAGCCGGGCTATACATATAATATAATCATTGACCCGAAGATGGCCTTCGGCACCGGCAACCATGAAACGACCTACCTGATGATCAGCGAAATGCTGAAACTCGACCTCGCCGGGAAAGACCTGCTCGACATGGGATGCGGCACGGCCGTCCTGGCCATCCTCGCCAAGATGAAGAAAGCCGGCAAGGTGGTCGGCATCGATATCGACGAATGGGCTTACAACAATGCACTCGAGAACATTCGCCTGAACGATACGGAAGACATCCGCATAGCATTGGGCGGCGCCGAGCAAATCGCAGGCTTCGGACAGTTCGATATCGTATTTGCCAATATAAACCGCAATATACTTTTGAACGATATTCGCCACTACGTCAGCTGCATGAAGACGGGCGCACTCCTTTTTATGAGTGGGTTCTACACCCAGGACATCCCCTTCATCCGCGAAGAATGCGAACGCAACGGATTGATATTCCAGTCTCACGTCGAAAAGAACAACTGGGTGGCCGTCAAAAGCCATAACTTTATTTAACAGTAAAAGTTAATGCAGAAGTAAACTATCATCCAAAGAAAAGCGTTATTTTAGTAGACACATTTAAATGTAAGAGTTATGAAAAATGTAGATTCTAAATTATTACTAGGTTTGGTAGTTGGTGCAGCAGTTGGTGCAGCAGTTGGATATCTGGCAGCTACCGATAAGAGAGAACAGTTACTGGAAGAATTGAACGGTGTAGTTGGAAAAGTAAAAGAAGGCTTTAATTCCGCTCTCGCCAAGTACAAAGAAGGTAAAACTGAAGTTGTAAAAGCTACCGAAGAAATCGTAGCCGAATAAACATTTATGGAAAAAGATTCAGGAAAAATCTTTCATGAGCTGAAGGATGACGTTTCAGCTTATGTAGAGTTAAAGCTTGAACTTTTAAAGTTAAGCACATACGAGAGAAGCGGACAATTGATCGCGGTTCTTTCGTATGGCTTAATTTTATTGTTCCTGGCTTTCTTTGCCATCCTGTTCATATTCCTGGCTTTAGGGTTCTTTATGGGTGATATCTTCGGCTCCATGGGATCCGGATTTGCTTTTGTGGCAGTATTATATCTCCTATTGATCGGGCTCATTATAATGAACAAAGGTAGAATCTGCAATACAGTATTGAACGTAGTGATTGCAGCATTAAACAGTAATGACGAAAAAGACGATGCAACAGATACAAAACAAGCCACTGACACCACTGGAGAAGCTGATTTCTGATAAAGAACGGATCCGGAGGCAATGCGTCATGCAGGAACAAAAACTGAATGAGGATTTTTCCTATATACAGGAAAATGCAGGAAGTCTGTTGATTTCCGGTTTTACTGCTTTACTTTTCCCGAACACTAAATCAAAAAAGACAGATCCTTCCGAGCCGGCGGCTTCGCCTATTCAACCCGCCACCCCGATCGGTTTCTCCGATTATTTGAGTATAGCACAAGGTCTTCTCCCGGTAGCATGGGACGTTGTGAGACCTTTTCTACTGACTTGGGGAATCAGAAAGGCGCAAAGCTGGTTTACAGGCTTATTATTCAAGAAAAAGAAATGACCGCTAACAATTAATTTATGTTAGAGGGCATATTTTTCTCTCCATAATAAATGTAAAATAGAAAAAACATGACTACATTTGCAGTCGTTAAAAACAAGGATAAATAATGAAACATACTATTTCTCTTTTGATCGCATTTATATCAATGCTCGTGATGTTGGTTTCGTGTGCTACTCCTTGTGGCTGTTAAATGATTTTACGTAATATTTTTAATAAACCCATAAAAGTTTTATTACAATGATTAAAGTAGGTATTAACGGTTTCGGCCGTATCGGACGTATGGTGTTCCGCGCTGCAGTTAAGAACTTCGGCAATGACATTCAGATTGTAGGTATCAACGACTTATTGGATGCTGATTACCTGGCATACATGTTGAAATATGATTCAGTACACGGACGTTTCGACGGAACTGTAGCTGTAGAAGGCAACAACTTGGTAGTAAACGGTAACAAAATCCGTCTGACTGCTGAAATGGATCCTGCTAACCTGAAATGGAACGAAGTTGGTGCTGACGTTGTAGTTGAATCAACTGGTTTCTTCCTGACAGACGAAACAGCTCGCAAACATATCCAGGCTGGTGCAAAGAAAGTTATCATGTCTGCTCCTTCTAAGGACGCTACTCCTATGTTCGTTTATGGTGTTAACCATACTTCTTACGCAGGACAGGACATCATCTCTAACGCTTCTTGTACTACTAACTGCTTGGCTCCTATCGCTAAAGTATTGAACGACAAGTTCGGTATCGTTAAAGGTTTGATGACTACAGTTCACGCTGCTACTGCAACTCAGAAAACAGTAGACGGTCCTTCTAAGAAAGACTGGAGAGGTGGCCGTGGTATCCTTGAAAATATCATCCCTTCTTCTACAGGTGCTGCTAAGGCTGTAGGTAAAGTTCTGCCGGTATTGAACGGTAAACTGACAGGTATGGCTTTCCGTGTTCCGACTTCTGACGTTTCTGTTGTTGACCTGACAGTTGTTCTTGACAAGGCTGCTTCAATGGACGACATCAAAGCTGCTATGAAAGAAGCTTCTGAAGGCGAATTGAAGGGTGTACTGGGTTACACAGAAGATGCAGTTGTTTCAACTGACTTCCGTGGATGTGCCAACACTTCTATCTTCGACGCTAAAGCAGGTATCTCTTTGGATGACAACTTCGCTAAGATCGTTTCTTGGTATGATAACGAATGGGGTTATTCAAACAAAGTTTGTGAAATGGCTCGCGTTATCGCTGGTAAGTAATCAAAATACAAATCAGTATATGGAAGCCGTCCTCTATAAAGGGGACGGCTTTTTTTGTATCTTTGCACTAAGATGAGAACATATCAACTTATTACCATACTTGGGCCGACCGCTTCCGGTAAAACTCCTTTTGCCGCAGCCCTGGCCGACCGGCTGGATACGGAAATAATCAGCGCCGATTCCCGCCAGATCTATCGTGGCATGGATATAGGCACGGGAAAAGACCTAGCCGATTATACCGTCGCCGGGAAGCCCGTCCCCTATCACCTGATCGATATCTGTGACCCGGGATACAAATACAACGTCTTCGAATACCAGCACGATTTCTTCCGCGCTTACGAAGAGATACGGCAAAAAGGGAAATTGCCTATCCTCTGCGGTGGCACAGGTATGTACATCGAAGCCGTATTGAAAGGTTATAAACTGCTAGACGTTCCCCAAAATCCGGAACTCCGCGAGTCGCTGAAAGAGAAATCGCTGCCGGAACTGGAGCAGATATTGGCTACTTACAAGGTTTTGCACAACAAAACGGATGTAGATTCTGCCCAAAGAGCCATCCGGGCGATAGAAATAGAAGAGTTTTACAAGGTACAGTCGCCGGAAACAAACGAATACGATCCGATCGACAGCCTTATCATCGGTATAAATATCGACCGGGAGCTTCGCCGGGAAAAGATTTCCAGACGACTGCGTGCCCGTCTCGACGAAGGCATGGTGGACGAGGTAAAAAGAATCATCGAATCGGGGGTCAAACCGGACGACCTGATCTATTATGGCCTCGAGTACAAGTTCCTTACCTTATATATTATAGGTGAACTTTCCTATGAAGAAATGGTTTCACAACTAGAGATAGCCATCCATCAGTTTGCCAAACGGCAGATGACCTGGTTCCGTGGTATGGAACGCCGGGGATGCACTATCCACTGGATCGAAGCAACCCTGCCAACCGAAGAGAAAATAGAGAAGACAATTGAATTACTAAACAGAAATAAGGAGTAACGAATAAATATGGTAACAATTAACGATTTAAATAAAGGGGATAATTTCTTCCTGATGGCCGGCCCCTGCGTGATAGAAGGAGAAGAAATGGCTCTGCGTATCGCCGAAAAGGTAGTGGGGATTACTGAAAAATTAAACATACCCTATGTCTTTAAAGGCTCATACCGCAAAGCAAACCGTTCACGGCTGGATTCATTTACCGGTATCGGCGACGAGAAAGCGTTGAAGATACTACATAAAGTAGGCGAAACATTCAATATCCCTACCGTAACGGATATCCACGAAACACACGAAGCAGCGATGGCTGCCGAATATGTGGATGTACTGCAAATCCCAGCCTTCCTGTGCCGTCAGACCGACCTGTTGGTGGCAGCAGCGAAGACCGGAAAGATAGTCAATATAAAGAAAGGACAATTCCTTTCGCCGGGAGCCATGCAATTCGCCGTACAGAAAGTGGCCGATGCAGGCAACGACAACGTGATGATTACGGAACGGGGAACCACCTTCGGTTATACCGACCTGGTAGTCGACTACCGGGGTATCCCTGAAATGCAGACATTCGGTTACCCGGTTATCATGGACGTAACCCACTCGTTGCAACAACCTAACCAGACTTCAGGTGTAACAGGTGGCCTGCCCGCATTGATAGAAACAATAGCTAAAGCCGCCATCGCCGTAGGAACCGACGGACTGTTTATCGAAACCCATCCGGAACCTTCGAAAGCCAAATCCGACGGAGCCAACATGTTACAGTTGGATTTACTGGAAGGCCTATTGACACGTTTGATACGTATCCGCGAAGCTATCAGATAAAGAGACCGCTTACCCATAACAAAAAGGGGCTTCCGTTTACCGAAAGCCCCCTCTCTTTTATATTTTCAAAAGTCCTGATCCTTATTATCCCATTTTACTTATCTTTCTAAGCTTGTCGTCATCTATCAACTTGATCTTACGTCCGTCGATAGCGATGATACGTTCAGAGACAAATGTGGACAGTGTCCGGATGGCATTGGAAGTAGTCATGTTCGACAAATTAGCGAGATCTTCACGAGACAGGTAGATACTCAAGGTAGCACCATCCTCTTCCAATCCATAACTGTCTTTCAGGAATAACAAAGATTCTGCCAGACGACCCCGGATATGTTTCTGCGTAAGGTTCACGGTACGTTCGTCCGCAACTCCCAAGTCGAACGATAGCTGACGGATAAAGAACATGGCCAGATGCGGGTTACCCATTAACAATTCGGTAACAACCGTCATCGGTATCAGGCAAACCGAAGATGCTTCGAACGCAGAAGCATTCGTCAAATAGTTTTCCTGAGCAAAGTTTGCGCGATAACCAAAATATTGCACAGGCTTGATCATACGGATAATCTGGCTTCTACCGCCAACTCCTTCTTTAAAAATCTTCACCTTACCTTTTAGTAAGCACATCATGTCCCTTGGTTCGTCGCCCTCGCAATATATCAACTCGTTACGTTTGAAATGCTGGATCGTCGAATTATTACGGAGAATCTCCCGCTCTTTGTCGGTCAGTACTCTCCATACTTCTGCCAAACTGGCCGATAGATCGACCTCTTCTTTTTGTTGTTTAACCACGACTGTTTTATAACATACTTATGAAGCACAAATGTACAACTTTTCTTTTGAATTAATAAAATGTTTAATACGATAAATTGTATTTTCAATTACATTTTACTTTCTTTTACTACTAATTCAAATTTTATTCGTTACGTTTGTAGCAAAAGGGGTGATAATTTGTTGAAAAGATACGTTTTGATATTTGCTCTGATTTTGTTTACTATAACTGCTTTCGCCAAACCGGAAAGTGGCTATAGAAGTAAGTTGCTGCCCGACTCAAAAGAGAAAACAGAGTCGTCCGTAAGAGCCGACTCCATTATGAAAGAAGTGATTAGGAACGCTGAAAAATACCAGCACGTCCTGTCAAAATACGAAGCGGAGATATACATTAAAGGGCGCACGGAAATACTCAAACACAACTTTCTGTTACGCTTCGGGCATCATCTTTTCCCTGTCGACAGAAAAAACAAAGACATGATCTTCGAGATGGTAAGTCATTCAAAGTTCAATGCTCCGAACAGCTTCCAACACAATTTCCAGGCAGTGAACGGGAATAGTATCCCCAACAGTAAAAAACAACAGGAGGCTTTGGGCTTCCTCAACCTGAATGTATATTCTTCGACGATCTACAATGAAGGAATCATTACGCCCATGACTCAAAACGCATCCAAATTTTACTCCTTCAATCTCGAGGAAGTCTCCGACACGACCGGCATAAAGATCTACAAGATACGGTTCATGCCTAAGCTGTGGAGCCAGAAGCTGATTTGCGGGGATCTGTATATCCGCGACAAGTCATGGATCATCGATAAGATAGATGTGAACGGTCGATTCGACTTTGCTGAGTTCAACCTGGTAATGACATTCGGGAGGGATTACCGCCGGTTCATCCTTCCGGACAAGGCTAGCCTGTTCCTGCGTTACCATGTATTGGGTAATGCTATCGCCACCAGCTATCATTCTTCGTTTAAATACAACGCAATCGAATGGGTGGAAGAAGATAATGAAAGTAAGAAATGGAAGTCACTCGACCTTACCGGGTACTACAAGCTTTCTTCCGATACCGTCCCCATTATCACCGATACGGCATTTTGGAACAAGGAACGCGACCTGCCACTCACTCCGGATGAGGAAAGACTCTACCTGATAGCCGAGAAGGAGAAGAAAAATGAACAGGAAACGGATACCGCCAATATCACCAAGTACCTGAAACTGACGGAAAAGTTCACCAACACGATCAGCATGGACTACAAGACGACCCGTCTCAAATATTCGGGCATATTCAATCCGTTCCAGCTGGGTTACTCCGGACACAACGGTATCACGTACAGGCAACGTCTGCGAATCAGTAAAACATTCGACAAAGACCGCCAGCTTCGTTTCCGCCCGGATGTCGGTTTCGTGTTCAAAAGGAAAGAAGTATTTTTCAGCGTAAACGGTGACTGGGAATACCAACCCGAAAAGAAAGGTATACTCAGTATTTCAGTCGGTAACGGAAACCAAAGTTATTCGTCGGCTATCATGAAAGATATCAACGAACAACTCAAAGACTCATCGTTCAACTTCGATGACCTGAATCTCGAGTATTTCAAACATTACTATGCTGAAATACGTAATAACATAGAACTGTTCAACGGTTTTCAACTCTGGGCCGGTGTCACCTACCACCGCCGTATCCCGGTGAAAAAAGGCAGCAATATAACAGATCCCGGCGAAGGAGTGGAAGAACTGATCAATGAGAACTATCATGACTTCACACCTGTTATCGGCATCTCCTATACTCCCCGGCAGTATTACTGGATGGATGGATACCGGAAAGAATATCTGTATTCCCACTATCCTACCATATCCGTCGAGTTTGCACGGGCGATACCCGGAGTAGGCAAGAGTACCGGTGATTATGCGCGTATAGAGGCTGATATTCATCAAAGCATCCCTTTGGGACTGGCCAGAAAGCTGAATTATCATATTAGCGGAGGAATGTATCTAAATCCGAAGTCGATCTATTTCGCAGACTTCCGTTATTTTTCGCGCCGTCAGTTCCCCGAATCATGGGGAGATGAGTTCGGAGGCGTATTTAACCAACTACGAAGTTTCTGGTTTAATGCATCCGACAAATATGTACAGGGGCACCTGATGTACGAGAGTCCTTTTATCCTATCACAGTTATTCAAGAAAAAGACGTCCAAATATATCTTGTCCGAGCGTTTTTATTTCAGCCAACTTTGGACACCTGTTCTTCCTAGCTACACGGAGGTGGGATATGGTTTCGGTAACCATATCTTCAACGTTGCCGTATTTGCCGGCTTCGACAGGTGGAAGTACCAGAATATCGGTGTCAAGTTCGCCTTCGAATTGTTTCAATGATTTGCCTGCAGACGGACAATCATAATCCCGCTGTTCCGTTTGATGCCTTCCACATACTCCTGCAAAGGGGCTTCATTGATTATGACCTTCTTTCCTGTTGTAGAAGCATGGATAAAAGTAAGCTTCTCTCCTACCCGGCAAACGACACCGACATGGGATATATCCAGCCCTTTTATCGTAGTGACGAAACAGACGATATCGCCCTCTTTGATGCTGGGAGACAACTTATCTATATCTGTTTCCGGAATATAATAATAAGAGCGTGCATTGATTTCCTCTTCTTTGGAGGCGATCTTCGCGACAAGCGCCGGATTCTCTTTCAACGGCTTGTAACTGTCCGGGTGAGTCGACATAAAAGAGACGTTGACAGGAAGGGAGATCCCTCCGATTTCCCGGGTTACATCTTTCACGATACCTTTCCGTTGATTCTCAAATATCCAGTCTGTCGTATAATGCAAGCGGTCTGCGTAATCATGAATTTCCCCGTTACGATAACGGAGAGTTTGCAGATTCTTACAAAACTCTTCAAAGGAAGGAGAAGCTGATTGCATAGTCCTCGTTAATGCGACGACATTCTCTACCAGCGTCATACAATCCATTTCCCGAAGGTTGATGACTAATCCTTCCGGTTCCTTTTCCAAAGTAGCGGCCACATAAGGGGCATTCAGGAAAAAACGGGCCGTTTTAACCATCAGTTCCCCGGTCGGCAATGACTTATTTGGGGCCATCTCTGCAACATACCGGTCAAAGACAGCACGGTCCTCATCGGTACAATATATTTTATCGGCAGCTTGCGCACGAAAAAAGAAGAAACAAGTAAAAAGCAAAAAATAGATTGTTTTCATAAATTCATTATTTGACAGTTTTGAATGTTACTTTTCTCTTGAAAGAAAAGTAATCAAAAGTTCAAGGCTGCACCGGCTTCGCTGCTCCGGGGAAAAACTACGCTGTCGTCTGCGAACTCGCTTCGCTCAAACAGCGCAGCCTCCTCACGCTTCGTCTTTCCCCTTCGCGGACGCTCACCCGCCGAAGGCCTTTCAGAGAACGCAAAGCGTTCTTTGGGGATGGCCGATACCGACACCTTTATAATACAACAGGTGTTTTCGACTTTAACTGACAGTATCGGCCATCCTAAGAGGAAGCTCCGCTTCCTATGAAAGGCCTCAGCTGGCGAGCGTAAAGCGCAGCAGCCGTAGAGAGCGCCCGGAGCATCCGCTGTTTGAGCGAAGCGAGTTCGGAGGCGACAGCGAACGTAGGATGCGGAGTAGCGAACCAGGTGCAGCCTTGATCTTTTGACTACTTTTGGATCAAGCCAAAAGTAGGTTCAATTACTTCTATATTATCCTTGCTTTTCCTTCAACAACTGTTCCAGCAAGGCTGATTTCTCTTTTTCGAGGGCTACCATGCGCTCGTAAAGTTCAGTCGTTTGCTTGTTTAATTCTATGATTTTTTCGAGAGGATGGATAGTGTTCTCTATTTTCTCATTATATCCAACTGTTCCATTATTAGAACTTCCACTTTCGAATATTGTATTCTCAACCACCACCGACAGCGGGTTCTCCTCCAGTTCCTGAATAATTTTAGGAGATACATTAAATATATTAGCTATTTTCAGCAACGTATCCTCTTCGATCACCCGGCGACTTTCCAGACGGGAAACGGCCGATTGGTCTATTCCCAACTTTTCAGCAAAAGCACTCTGCTTGATACCTAATATCTGGCGTAATTTCCGGACATTCGCACCCTCGTTTACATTTTTGCTTCTTTTCAGTTCTGCATCTTTTTCCATACCTTATTTATTTTATTGAAGACAAATATAAGGACAAACAATTAAGTATCTGTCCAGGACAGAAAGAAAACTGCATAAAATATGCAATGCGCCGCATATTTTATGAGCAAATGTTTTTTTCAGAGAACAGAAAATCACCGACCTTTGTAAAACCAAAGCCTAAGCATGATTTTAGAACCCAAAAACACATCTCCTACTAATTTTTGAAAGGGGAAATAGAGATCGATGATAGGTACATCAGATTTCATATGCTTTAAGTAGGGCATATTAATTTGTTGAAAACTGCCCGGTTCGCGAGGATAGAGCAGTTTATTTTTTGAAATTCAGGACGAGACGCTAGGTAAAACACTTTTAAAAGACTACATTTGGCCTATCAGAACTCTCTGATAGCTCTGTTTTGATGATTTGATGTTTTCAGAAGGTTCTGAAAACGTTTTTTTCTTCAAAAAATGAATTCAGAACCTTCTGATTTTATATTTCTGTCAATTTAGTTGTTTCAGAGTATTCTGATTTTGTTTTTTGATTGAAAAAGTACTTTCAGAGCTTTCTGAAAATATTTTTTTCACGACAGGGTACTTTCAGAACTATCTGATCGATTTTTTTAGTATAAACCTTATAAAAAAAATGCCATGAAGGAAATTGTTACTACCAACTTGAACAACGCCCGCAACGCCGAGCATTTCCAGTTCCACGCCAACGTCCTCACCTTCGCCACCCCCGCCCTGGCCACCGAGTTGAAGATCGAAAGCCTCCAGAAAACCTATGCAGACCTTTTCAAACGCGAAGACGACCTCTATCTACAGGCCCGCGCTTACGAAGAAACACAGGCCATGAACGAAAAAGACCGCGAACGCGACGATCTTTACATCTACATCAAACAAATGGTCGCCGCCATGCTCTACAGCCCGGTGCCGGAAAAAAAGACCGCAGCGCAAAAGATCGAGTTCGAGATGAGACCTTACAAAGATGCAGCCTCGAAACCGGCAGCCGAAAACACGGCGCAAGTGACCAACTGCCTCCAGGTACTGGAAAGTGAAGCCAACCAGGCGTATATCACCGCCCTGGGCCTTACCGACGTGCTTCCCCTATTGAAACAGGCGAACAATGAGTTCAATGAATTGTATGTGAACCGTTCCGACGTCAAACTCGGACGTGTCAGCAACGACAGCCTGAAAGCCGTCCGCTCGCAGGTGGACGATGCCTACCGCGCAACCGTGAAGGCTATCAATGCCCTCTGGCTGGTGAACGAGACGATTACTCACGATGCCGACCAGGCAACGAAGCTGGCCGGCCTGATCGACAACGTCAACGCATTGATCGTGCAGTTCTCCGAAACCCTCTCACGCCGCAAAGCCGGAACGAAACCCGATATCCCCGTCGATCCGACTCCCAAACCCGATCCCACACCGGAACCCGATCCCGACGATCGCCCGGTGATCGAATAAAATAATAAAAGGCCGACTCATCACTGTTTCATTACAGAAATTTTTGAGCCGGCCTTTTTTTTGTCGGTTTCAAGGAATATTTGTATAAAAAACAATAATTCGTAGGGTTTTGGCTCAAAATACACCCTTTTTGACGAATTAGTGGTACTGCGAAACAAAAAATATAACGTATTTTTGACACATAATAAAAAATCACAACAGTATATCATGAAAAAACAGTTATTATTATGGATCGCAGCAACCGTACTATGTTGTTCCTGCGCACAGAAAAAAGAAGCAAGTCAGCCCGAGCCGTTCAAAGACGGCGAATTTAAAGAATGGGCACAAACCCCTCCTATGGGTTGGAACAGTTGGGATTGTTATGGCCCGACAGTGGAAGAACACGAAGTGAAGGCGAATGCCGACTATATGGCCGACAAGCTGAAAGAATACGGCTGGGAATATATAGTAGTAGATATCCGCTGGTTCGTGGAAAACGACAAGGCAGGCGGTTACAATCAGACCGATCCCCGTTATGTATTGGATGAATACGGACGTTACCAGCCGGCCGTAAACCGTTTCCCATCCGCTAAAGATGGAAAAGGTTTCAAGGAATTGGCAGATTACGTACATGGCAAAGGTTTGAAATTCGGTATACATATTATGCGCGGCATTCCGAAAGTGGCCGTCGAAAAGAAACTGCCGATAAAAGGTGCCGACGGGATCACTGCCGATCAGATCTATTCGCCGGAACTGCAATGCGAATGGCTGAGAGATAACTACACGGTCGTTGCCGATAAGCCGGGTGCACAGGAATATTATAATTCCATCTTCGAACTTTATGCATCCTGGGGAGTGGACTTTATCAAGATAGACGATCTGTCGCGCCCCTACCACCTCGGCGAAATCGAGTTAATACGAAACGCCATCGACCATTGCGGACGGCCGATCGTATTGAGCACTTCCCCAGGCGAAACTCCGATTACCAACGCAGACCACGTACGCAGCCATGCGAATATGTGGCGTATGGTAGACGATGTTTGGGATACCTGGCCTCATATCACCCACCTGTTCGATGTAGCCCGGAAATGGTATCCGTATATTGCCCCGGGTACTTGGCCTGATTGCGATATGATCCCGCTCGGACGTATCTCTATCCGCGGAGAACGGGGGGAAGACCGTATGACCCGCCTGACCCACGACGAACAATATACTTTAATGAACCTGTTCTGTATCTTCCGTTCCCCGTTGATGTTCGGTGGCGACCTGCCCAGCAACGACGAGTTTACCCTTTCCTTGTTGACAAATAAAGAAGTGCTCAGAATGCACCGAGAAGGGACGGATGTACGCCAGCTTTTCCAGCAGGACGGGAAAGCAGCTATCACTTCCGGAAACGAAAAAACCGGTGAAGTGTACCTGGCATTGTTCAACCTCAACGATGAAGGTATATCCGTTATCGACATACCTCTTAAAGACCTGGGTATCGAAAATTGCCGCGTAACGGAAATGTGGAGCGATAAAGAGGTCGATCAAAAAAGAGACAAGATCAGTTGCAGCCTTCAACCACATGCATCCGTATTATACAAATTAACTCCCGAAAAATAGACAAATACTAATCTCAAAAAAAATATCATGAAAAAGTTAATCATTAGTGCCCTTACTTTTCTGGCACTCCCCCTGTTCGCCCAGAAAGATGCCAGTATCCGTGTATATCCCCAACAGGGTACACAACAGATCAGTAAACATATCTACGGCCAGTTTGCCGAACACCTCGGAACTTGTATCTATGGTGGCCTCTGGGTCGGTCCGGAGTCGGATATCCCCAACACACAAGGTTACCGCAACGACGTATTGCAGGCATTAAAAGAATTGCATATTCCCAACTTGCGCTGGCCGGGTGGATGTTTTGCCGACGAATACCACTGGATGGACGGCATCGGCCCTAAAGAAAACCGCCCTAAGATGGTCAACAACAACTGGGGAGGAACAATCGAAGACAACAGTTTCGGTACCCACGAATTCCTGAACCTCTGTGAACTATTGGGTTGTGAGCCTTATGTCAGTGCCAATGTAGGAAGCGGAACTGTGGAGGAAATGGCTAAATGGATCGAATATATGACCTCGGAAGGCGACAGCCCAATGGCACGCCTGCGTCGGCAAAATGGCCGCGATAAGGCATGGAACGTAAAGTTTATCGGTGTCGGCAACGAGAGTTGGGGTTGCGGAGGTAGTATGCGTCCGGAATATTATGCAGACCTCTACCGCCGCTACTCGACTTATTGCCGTAATTACGATGGCAACCGTTTATTCAAGATCGCCAGCGGTGCCAGCGATTACGATTACAACTGGACGGAGACTCTGATGAAAAACGTAGGTGGTCGCATGGATGGACTTTCCTTGCACTATTACACTGTGACCGGATGGAGTGGTAGCAAAGGATCCGCTACCGACTTCAACAAAGATGATTATTACTGGACGATGGGCAAATGCCTCGAAATAGAAGATGTTATCAAAAAACACATCACCATCATGGACAAATACGATCCGAAAAAGAACGTAGCCCTGATGCTCGACGAATGGGGTACCTGGTGGGACGAAGAACCGGGAACTATCAATGGTCACCTTTACCAGCAAAACACAATGCGGGATGCTTTCGTTGCCGCCCTCTCCCTAAATGTATTCCATAAATACACCGACCGTCTGAAAATGACCAATATCGCCCAGATCGTAAATGTACTTCAGTCCATGATCCTGACCAACGGTCCGAAAATGATGCTGACTCCGACGTACCATGTCTTCGAAATGTATAAAGTGCATCAGGATGCCACATTCCTTCCGATGGACCTGATCTGCGACAAGGCCCTGGTACGTGACAACCGGGAAGTTCCGATGCTGAGTGCTTCCGCCTCCAGGGACAAAAGCGGAGTGATCCACATCACATTGGCAAACGTAGATACAGACAACACACAAAACATCACCCTCGACCTGCAAGGACAAAAAATAACCGGTGTGAACGGCCGTATCCTCACCTCACCTTCCATCAACGACCACAACACTTTTGAAAAGCCCGATCTCGTAAAACCGGTAGCTTTCAACGGTGCAAAAGTGGAAAAAGGTCAGCTGAAGATCAGTATGCCAGCCAAATCGATTGTGGTTCTGGAAGTGAAATAATCGAGATTCTGTTTCTGCCTGATAAGATGAAATTAATTCCAAATGTGAATTGTCAATTATCAATAGTTTTCTACCTTTGCCAGCAGAATGAAAAATACACTATCTAATTAAAATAAAAGAATTATGAAACCTACATTATTTCTACTGGCTGCCGGTATGGGTAGCCGCTACGGAGGTTTGAAACAGTTGGACGGACTGGGTCCTAACGGGGAAACAATCATGGATTATTCAATCTACGATGCTATTCAAGCCGGTTTCGGAAAGCTCGTCTTTGTTATCCGTAAAGATTTTGAACAAGATTTTCGTGATAAGATCATTTCTAAATATGAAGGTCATATTCCTTGCGAATTAGTATTCCAAGCTATCGATAATCTTCCCGAAGGATTTACCTGCCCGGCAGAACGCACAAAACCATGGGGTACGAACCATGCCGTTATGATGGGTGCCGACGTGATCAAGGAACCGTTCGCCGTAATCAACTGTGACGACTTCTATGGCCGCGATTCTTTCCAGGTAATGGGCAAATTCCTTTCAGCACTGCCTGACGGTTCTGAAAACACGTATGCAATGGTCGGTTTCCGCGTAGGAAATACGTTGAGCGAAAGCGGTACCGTATCCCGTGGTATTTGCAGCACAAACGAAAACGAGTTGTTGACTTCCGTTGTCGAACGCACCAAGATCCAACGTCTGGACGGTGAAGTTAAATACATCGGCGACGACGGCGAATGGGTGGCTACTCCCGACACAACTCCGGTAAGTATGAACTTCTGGGGCTTCACACCCGACTATTTCGCTTACAGCAAAGATTTCTTCAAAGTGTTCCTGAGCGATCCGAAGAATATGGAAAATCTGAAAAGCGAATTTTTCATTCCTTTGATGGTCGATAAGCTGATCAGCACCGATACGGCTACTGTAAAAGTATTGGATACGAACAGCAAATGGTTCGGCGTTACTTATCCGGAAGACCGTCAGGAAGTTGTCGATAAGATCCAGGCATTGGTCGATGCAGGTGAATATCCTGAAAAACTGTTTTAACAAAAAACAATCATACCAATTCCCGGTGGAGCTGTTATTTCCAGTTATTCTACCGGGAATTTCTTTTTCTCATCAAAAATCTGTAATATTGTTCCAAACTATGTAATCGTACACATGAGGATCAAAGAAAAAACAGACACGGAATTAGCTATCTTACTCACCCGAAATAATGAAGCGGCTTTCAGTGAGCTATATGTGCGCTATAAAGACAAACTGTATTACTTCTGCCTCCATTTACTCAAATCAAAAGAAGAAGCCAGCGATATCGTTCAGGAAATATTTATCCGTATCTGGGAATCACGTAACTTCATCAACCCGGACCTCTCTTTTTCATCGTTCCTCTATACAATGGCACGCAACAGGATACTTAATTATTTCCGGGATATCGATATCGATGAAAAGGTAAAAGAAATACTTGCCACACAAAAAGTTACGGAGGAAGAAGCGATCGATTCCAAAATAATCTACACTGAATATCAGGTGATCCTTCAGAATGCAATCAGCCAGCTTCCCCCGCAACGCCGGAAGATATTCAACATGAGCCGCATCGAAAGTATGTCTCATAAGGAAATTGCCGCCGAATTAGGTATTTCGGTCAATACCGTACAGGAGCATATTTCAGAGGCGCTCAAATTTATAAAAGCCTATTTCAGCAAACATGCGGATATGTCCATAAGCCTGTTGCTGGCAGCTTTTATCTTGTATAAATAATACTTAGTTATTACTGAAAAAGTCGCCGGTTGTTTTAACTTCTTCCAGCTTTTCTTCTATCAGGGCCGTCAATTCCTTTACTATATCCGGATATTTGGTAGCCAGATTATATTTCTCCGAAGGATCGGCATTTATGTTAAACAGTAAAGGCAATTCGCCCTTAAAATAATCCAGTCCCAACTGGCTGTATGTTTTCACATGCAACTTCCATTTGCCTTTCCGTACCGCCATCAACTGATGGTCGATACCAAAATAGAAGAATGGCGTTTCCGGTTTCGGAGCTACACCTTCGTATCCCAGGTAAGAGGCTACATTCTTTCCGTCGATGACCCGGTCTGTCGGAATTTTTGCACCGCCCATCCATACGGAAGTTGCAAAAACATCCATGGAAGTAATGACCTCTTCATTGACCTGGCCGTTGAGATGGCCCGCCCAGCTAACGAAACATGGTACACGGACACCACCTTCCCAAGTACTGCCTTTACCGTCGCGGAAGATACCGGCCGATCCGCCTTCCTCGTTCCGGGGCAGCCAGGGCCCGTTATCGCTCATAAACCAAACGATCGTATTCTTATCAAGACCTTCTTTCCTGAGAGCAGACAAAATCTCCCCTACTCCCCAGTCGATCTCTTCCACCGCATCGCCGTAAGTACCCCTCTTGGATTTACCGATAAAGGCTTTTCCGGGATATAACGGAACATGAGGCATTGCATAAGGGACATAGACAAAGAAGTTTTCTTTCTTATGCTTTTTAATGAACGATATCGCTTTTTCCGTGTAAAGCGCCGTCAGTTCCGACTGGTCGGGATTCATTTTGAGCGTATCATTTCCACACATCAAAGCTATATCCGGATATTTCGGGGGGATCATATCATTGCTGTACGGAAGACCTACATATTCATCAAAGCCGTTCTGCAAAGGCAAATATTCCTTCTTCGTACTTCCCAGATGCCATTTACCATAGATAGCCGTAGCATATCCCTGCTCTTTCAGCAATTCGGCCATCGTCAGTTCCCGAGGATGAATGCCTTTTTCAGCATCCGGGCTCAATACCCACCGGAAACCGGCACGCACCGGATAACGTCCGGTTAACAAAGAATAACGACTTGCTGTTGAAGCCGGGGATGCACTGTAATAGTTCGTAAAGCGCATACCGTCCAGAGCCATCCGGTCCAGATTAGGAGTCTTTATATCCGGATGCCCCGTCACACCTATATCCCCATACCCCATATCGTCACAGTAAATAATAACGATATTCGGGCGGGTAGTCTTGTTTTCTTTAGCTACCGTCTGGCACAAAGGTACCGGCAGCAATGCTAAAGCTATTTTTATATGATTATTCATTTTTCTTTTCTTACCTGTATCTTTTCCTTATTACTTAAATACTTGTAACATCGGACGACCGATCCATACCTGCGGCTGTTTCAGATTGAAGATATGAGCAATAGTGGCCGCCGTGTCAAACTGCATCATGCTTTCAGAAAATTCATAGCCTTTCTTGATTCCTTTTCCGGAAATAATGAAAGCGGTTTCCATTTCCTGCATCGTCTTACCACCATGTCCTTTATTGATTCCCCCGTGGTCGGAAGTAACAATAAAGATCGTATCATCCAACATACCGGCATTTTTTACAGCTTCTACGATCCGAGCGATATAACCATCCAATACTTTCAGCATATTATAATATTCCGGAGTGTCGTGTCCGTCCGCATGCCCGATATGATCCGGGTTATCAAAAATGACCGCACACAAGTTCGGCTTAGCCGATTGGATATAATCGACAGCATAACGAACCGTAGCATCAGGTTCTTTTGAAGCCTCGGCCACATGCTTGTCGTAATTCAGCGCCAGGGTATCCACTACATAACGGATCCCTTTCCATTCGCAGACACAACCTATCTCAGCCTTCGGTTCCGATTCACGCAACAGGCCAAATACAGTCGGGAAAATACCGTCTTTACTCAATACCCGCGAAGGAAGCTCCGGTGTTCTCGATCCCCATTCCGTATATCCGTGTAATTCAGGACCTGCCCCCATAAACATGGAAGCCCAGTTCACTGCACTGGAAGATGGCAGTACACTTCTTTTCTTCAACGTATAGGAACCATCCGCCATCAGTTTCTTAACCGTAGGCATTTCCGCTTTCTCCACGCTATAGGCTCCCCAGCCGTCGAGGCCGATCAATATGACATGTTTAGCCTTCCATTTGGCTGCAAACGATATATTGGCAAATAAAAAAATAAAAGCAACGATATATAAATATTTTCTAGTGTTCATATTTTATGTATTAAATAATAAAGGTTGTTTCTACGACAACACAGTCCGGAAACAACCTTTAAGAGAGTATCGATACTAATTATTCGGCAGTTTCCCAACCCGGGTTTTGTTTTAACTTAGGATTCAACGCTATTTCCTGAGTAGGAATCGGTTCCAGATAATATTTTTCCAGCCATCCCGACGGTTTTGCGAACAGGATGGAATATCCCTCATCAGCCCCATTGAGAATATTGAGCTTACCATCATAGTCACTGCTCTTCACCCATGCACCTAATGGTTGTTTATTCACATATTCCCCTTTCTTCCAACGTTTCAGGTCGCGGAAACGGAAACCGTCACCCATCAGTTCTATACGACGCTCACGACGGATCTCCCACAAAACAGGATCTACGCTCTGGTCTCTGTTCAAATCGAAAGAAGCATCTATTTCCGACACATTCATAGACGGAATAACCGCACGAACACGAAGTTTATTGATAGTGGCATCAGCTACGGACTGAGAAAATTCGCCTAATTCAAATTTAGCTTCAGCATAATTCAGCATCACTTCTTCTATACCGAATAAGAGATAATCGACAGTAGAAGAACGTAACGCCATATTATCGACATGACGGTTATAATATTTCCAGAAATAGAACCCTAAATGGGTTACAAGGAATCCCTGTCCGTTCGGGTAGTTACGGAAGTGCGGAAAACCGGAAACCTGATACCCGACGAAGTTAGATACCGGTAAACTCTTGCCTGTTGCCGAACCGCCTATTTCTTCCATATAATCAATATATTCACGGTCACTGGCCACTCCTGTATGCTCCCAACCGAATGACGTACCGGCAGCACCGGTCAAGTTTACTTTATAAGGAGGAACTACCGTCCAATATAAACGGCGGTCACGGTGACGGAACTGAGCATTCAGATCCTTATCGCCTTCATACACCTTACTGGTAGAAACCGGACGTCCGTCTGAACACAGATAACTGTCCACAGCATCTTTTGTCAGATCGACATACCATGCCGAAGAGCGGATCACGCGTGTGATACTATGCGTTACCATATCCGTTTCATATTGTTTAGCCAGGATCACACCTGCTTTTCCGACCAATTCTTCCGAGTTGTAAAGGTCATCATAATTAGGCATGATAGAAGGATAAGCATTCATCAACTTTTCTGATGCATTAGCACAAGCTTTCAAATACGTTTCGCTATCATTCAATCCGTGGTATTTACGCCAGGTACCTTCAAACAATCCGAAACGTGAAATCAGGGCTCTGACCACATGAACATTGATTGTATTTGTTCCTGTACCATCCTCTTTGATATGTTCTTCCGCCCATTGCAGCTCTTCCAGAATATGTTTGGCGACTTCGTCTCTCGGAGTCCGTTCGCAGTAAAGTTCTTCCGTATCCGTATCATCCAACACTTTGTCAATCCAGGGCACATCGCCATAAGCCGCCATCATATCAAAATAACGTAAAGCTCTGAAAAAGTAACCGACACTTCTCCAGTGGTCTTTATCGACATCACTCATGGAAGAACCATCGATATTCTGCAACATTATATTTACACGACGGATATACGTAAAGCTCCAGGAATCGCTGGTTGCCGGTAATTTCTTTAACTGATATGCATAATCGGACTCTCCTCCTGAATTGGCATAAATTATATTATCCGTATCATACTCACTCGATATATTGGCAGGCGTATAACCGCCATCCGTTGGAAATCCGTTGAAATATTCATACAATCCCCAGGCATACGTTTTGAAGTTATCATTCGTTTTAAATGCAGTCGCCTCAGTCTGCTGGTCCAAGGGGATTTTATCCAAAAAATCACTTGAACATCCCGTCAATCCCAAACCGGTTAAAGCTATGACCGGTAATACGATATATTTTTTCAAATTCATATTCTTTCTTTTTAATAGTTTCATAATAATACAGAATTACAAGCTTACGCTGAAGCCAAAAGCATACGAACTCATGAACGGATAACCCAGTCCGTTCGCTTTACTTTCGACTGCCGGGTCGAGACCTTTAGGCATATGATCGAACGTAAACGGATTTTCTGCAGAAACATACACTCTCAGGTTACTGATACCAATTTTAGAAATTACACTCTGAGGGATTGTATATCCCAGTGTCAGGTTCTTCACCCGCAGATAAGCTCCGTTAGTCAGGTACTTTGTCTGGGCACGAACATTCGCAGCATAGTTCGTATTTCTCATACCTGTTTCATACAAACGAGGGAAGAAAGCCCCGGTATTTTCAGGAGTCCAGTAATCCAATTGATGTTCATAGATCGTACCGAATTCATAATAATACGGGAAGATCAAATCGTTTGTCAGCCACTTGTCACATTTTCCGACTCCCTGTAAAAGGAAGGAGAAGCTGAAGTTATTCCATGACAAACCACCGTTTATGCCATATTGGAAACGTAATGAATTATTCCCGATAATCTTACGGTCGCCCGGATCATAAATCGTTTCATTTCCTGAATTGATGATACCATTGCCATCCAAATCCTTGAACATCATATCACCCGGATTCGGTTTCACACCTTCCACATGAGGAATACCGTCTTTCAGGGTACCATTTTTCAGATTCGCATCCAAAGTTCCTTCTACAAAATCATCGACCGTATACAACCTATCTGTTACATATCCCCATATTTCACCTATCTGCTGTCCTTCCACATACGTTTTATTATCAGAAGTACGAATCACACCAGCTACATTATTTTTAAACTTCGTGATATAGGCTTTGTAATCATACAGGTTGAAACCGATATTATAATGTACTTTACCGATCTGGTCACGCCATGCCAATTCCAGTTCGAAACCGGTAGATTTCAAATCGGCTACATTCTGTAAAGGTGCTGTTGCACCCAAAGTCGCAGGTAATTGCGATCCGCTGGTCAACATATCCTTCGTATCGCGACGGAAAAGATCGAAGTTGGCGGAAAGACGATTCTTCAAGGCACTGATATCGAAACCGAGGTTTAAGGTACGAACCGTTTCCCAGGTGAAATTTCCACTCACCAGACCCGGCTGCTTCAGAGTAATCGGCTGTGTATTATTGTCCAGCCAAGTAGATTTTGCGGACTCCATACTCGGAACAAACTGGTAAGGATCGATATTCTGATTACCAACCGTACCGATTGATCCTCTTATCTTAAATTCAGGAATATAATCGCGTAACGGTTCCATGAAACTTTCTTCCATCACTCTCCATCCCACAGACAAAGACGGGAAGAATCCCCAACGGCTACCCGACGGGAATTTGGAAGAAGCATCATAACGTCCGTTCAGCTCAAGCAGGTAACGGTTTGCGTAGTCATAATTCAAACGTCCGAAAAATCCCATCACCGTATATTCGGTAAACTTATCATACGCTTTCTGTACACCCACAGACTGGGAAATCGAAGGCATATCGTCATTGATCATATTTGAAGTTTCAGCTTTCAGATAATCATAATGATTGGATTCCTGGTTGTATCCTAATAATAAAGAAAAATTATTATCGGCAAAACTTTTAGCGTATGAGCCGTAAATGTTCAAAGCCGTATAATTTGTAACAGCACGTTGGCGGCTATACGTTGAATAATCTGAAGTGTATTCATCCGAGAACTTATCGGCATTGGCAAAACGGATACGTTTTGAATACTTTGTCTCGGTTTCATTCAGGTTATCATATGTAAACTCTGCATTCAGAACCATGTCTTTGATCGGCGTTGCTATCAACTTGGCAAAAACACGCGTATCAGAGATCGCATTCGTGTTCTGACCGCCCAGACGAGTCAGGTTACCTGCCGTACCGGAATATAGATCTTCGTCATTGATCGTGATCATTCCTGTCGGGTTGTAAGACGGAGCCCACACCGCCTTGGAATAGTTGGCACCGCTAGGCATGCCTTTATCCGATTTATAGAAACTAAGATCCAACTGTCCTGTCAGCCAGTTCGTTATTTTCGAACTGATAAAACCTTTCGCATTATAACGTTTATAGCTATCCATATCGGTTGTCATGATACCATCGGAACCCGTATATCCCAAAGAAATACGGTATGAAGAACGTTCGGTACCCCCGCTCACAGAGAAATCATGTTTCTGCTGGAAACCTGTTTCCGACAAGAAATCCTTCATTATATCCGTTTGTGCCAACTGATAACGCATCCCGCCTACATCTGCATATCCATCCGGGTAAGCAGACGGATTAGAACCGTATTCATGAAGCAGATCCAGCCATGTATCCACAGTCTGACCGGAATAATAAGTAATATAACCCATATCCGAATAGGCCTGAACGGTCTGGAACGGGTTCGCTTTTACCGGCAAATTCGTTGGCTTTGAAAAAGAAAAATTATTACTGTATGTCAGTTGTACCTTCTGTTCTTTCTGGACACCTTTGGTTGTAATCAGGATAACACCAAAAGCAGAACGAGCTCCGTAGATAGAGGCAGATGCCGCATCTTTCAGGACTGTAACCGACTCGATATCATTCGGATTGAGTAAGTTCAACGAACCGGAGAACGGCACATTATCGACAAGAATAAGGGGGTCACCGTCATTGATACTCGTTGTACCGCGAATATTAAAATCCAGACCGCCACCAGGCTCACCGCTACCGGAAGTAACCTGCAAACCCGGAACTGCTCCCTGCAACAAAGCACCTGTAGTCGGAACCGGGCGGTCTCCCATCACCTCATCCATTTTAACGCTACTTACGGAACCGGTCAGGTTGGCTTTTTTCTGTTTCGCAAAACCGACAACTACGACTTCATCCAGAGCCTGTGTATCCTCAATCAACGCAACTTCCACACTCTGTTGTCCTTTTCCTATCGGCATTTCTTTTGTCAGATAACCGATGTATGAAACGACCAAAGTTCCTTTCTCCGGTACTTCCAGAGAAAAATTACCATCCATATCCGTCACGGTACCACTGGTAGTTCCTTTTACAAACACGTTAGCACCAATAATAGGCTCGCCATGATTATCACGGATAGTACCGGTTATTTTTTTGACATTTTGTTCAACAGCCGGAAAAGAAGCTTTAACTTGTCCCCGACTGACCGATATCGTATTATTGATCTTTTTAAAAGACAATCCCGTTTGGCGGGATAATTCATTCAGAATAGTATCTATCGAACCTTCTTTAATTTGTACACTTACATTTTTCAAGCCTTTTAAAACGGATTCGTCATAAAAGAAATTAAAGCCGGTAATTTTACTTAATTGTTCAAAAGCGTCGCTGACCGACGTCTGTTTCACTACATAAGTGATATCGTTTTCTTTAAGACTTTGCCCTAAAGCTCCTTCCGCACAAAGTAACTGCGACGACAGAGCGATAGCACAAACTGTTAACGAAGTTCGCATAAGAGTCTTGTTATAGATTAGATTATAATTCATACATTTGTAATGTTTTAATAAATGATGTTTGTTAAGACAGGCAGAGATACTTTACAACCCAGTGGCTCAATACTGTTCTGAAAGTCCCTGCTGAAAATCAGTGAAGGCAGTAGTGTAGCAGCACTACTGCTTTTTTCATGTATTTTATCATCTAGTGTTTATCATAGGCATTCCGTTTTTTTATGTTAGACTTAATGTTTATCATATTAATATAATATTATCTCCTTCGAGTCGGCTTCGAAGCCCTGTCGTAAAGCAGATGGCTTCAATTACAGCCTCGATACTTTTGTTATCATGGGTACCCGTAATGCGGTAATCACAATCTTTACATTGCAGAATCACTTTTCGATTATAAGTACGGTTGATTGTTTTAATTACTTCACGGATCGGTTCTTTGTTAAAATACAGAGAACCATGTATCCATTTTATATAGTTGTTTTCCTCAATGGTTTCCTTACGAACGTTCCCGTCTATTTTATTGATCGAAAGGTGTTCATTCGGTGAAACAGCCAGCTGAAGGTCCTGGTCGGCAACATTTACCCTGACTTTTCCTGTCGATACGGTTAGTTTGATAAATTCATCTTCTTTGTAAGATTTGAAATCGAATGAAGTACCCAATACCTTTACCTGGGCCTCTCCGCTTTTTATAACAAAAGGTTTATCCGGATCGGGAGTCACATCGAAGAACCCCTCTCCTTCTATCTCTATGGTACGTTCTTCTTTATTAAAATTATTGGGGATGCGAACCTTTGTATCAGAATTAAGAATAATCTTCGTGCCATCTGCCAACTGTATACTTTTCTTTTCGCCTTTTGCTGATATCTTTTCCGTATAAGTAATCATCCGTTGCGGACGGTCATAGATTTTTAATAAACCGAACGTCACACTGAAAGCAAGAATTAAAATAGCAGCAATCCGATAAAAACCGTTTAAACGGTTTTTATTCCTAACACGGGTGTTAGCGGACTTATTTTTATGTTCGATCTTTGATAATAAGGAAGAAACTTCTTTCCGTAATTCTGTTTCCCTTTCTGAAGTCGGTTGGGCCATATCCCTATCGATAGCATCCCAAAGCGGCTGGATAGCAGAATCCAGCCCGGCATGGCTATCCGGAGATTTCAGCCATTGAAGCAATGTTCGCAATTCCTGTTCCGAACATTGATCTTTTATATATTTTTGAAGAAGCGATATGATGATCGTGTCTCTCATAAGTATCTTTATAAAATAATTGTTTTTTTTAGTCTGTTTATAAAGGATACACACAAAAGATTCCCGTCTAGGGGTCGATGAGTATTATTTAACACACATTAACAGTCATAATAAGAAAAATCTTGTCATCCTGCGCTTGAAACGCGATGACAAGATTCTCATTCAGTAACTATTTATATGCTTAATCTTTTAGAAACTATACTGTATTGCCACATTCAAACGGTTGGCATGACGTGTCTGATCATTAAAGTCGGTTCGCCATCCTCTAAGATATTCGGCGCCAACCTGCAGATCCGGAGTCACATTCCAGAACAGGTTCGCCACCAGATACTGCCCATACCGGTATTGTTCGGAAGGAGTTGCGGGGTAGTTGTTGTCGCTATACAAGCGGGATTGACTGTAAGTACTTGAAATAAAAACTTTCGGTGTGATATTATACTGCAATCCGGCATACCACCCCATCATAGGAAGTACCTGCATAGCGCCTTGTTTCTCCGGATCCGGCACAATATCGACGTTCAAATTACTTAAATCGTTCAGGTATTGCCCGATGCCACGACCATAGGTTGCCTGTCCGTAAAACTGTAGCTTTTTACAGAGATTAAATGTTGTTGCAACAAAAGTACCCCATCCCACTTTCGACTCGGCTTTCTGTTGCTCCAAATTATCATAAGTCATACTACGGACGATACCGGCTGCACGCACATGACCGCTATTCCAGCCATACTGAATATAGGCCGGGAAATTGGGCATACGCTGAGTCGTGATATTCGTATTCTTATTAGTTATACCATCTACCACAGGCATTTCTACTCCCAATCCGGCTTTCCATCCTTTAGCAAAAGAACGTTCATAACTGAATTGTGTGGAACGATAGAATATTTGTCCGTTAGGTCCGGCAAAGTCTATCGTAGGCGGAAGAGCCGACAGATCCATAAATAAACCATAGTTATATCCGACCGTAAAACCCATAAAAGAGGCATAGGCATTCTGCAATTCGAATGTCTTTCCATCGCCCCGGAAGTTACCGGCTGTATACACCACAATATCACCCAGTTTACCAGTCCGCCCTACCAGCTTCAGGAAAATCGTACTGGTGGTTACATCCATCTGGAACTGGTTATTTACATTAGAAGCCCCTTTATTGGGTATCAACGAAGGATAAAAGTCCACATCATCGGAAATACCTCCGAAATCATACTCGGCAGTTGCTTTTACATATCCGCCGATACCTAATGCAAACTTACCTTTCCTGTCTGTCAGCACGAAACGGGGTGCTTTCGGATCATGAAAACGCTTATTTTCCGTATCATTCATAATCCTGACAATTTCACTTCCGGCCTTATCCATCGAAATAAACATGATAGAGTTCGGCACTTCATCCTCTATCACCACTTTCTGAGCCTGAGCATGGCCCGGCAACAATCCTAACCCGAGCAGAAAGATCGCTCCTTTAACAAATGATTTCATAAATGTGTTTTGTTTAGACGTTTTACCAGTAAGGAACAAGCATCACATGAAAAGGTTGTGTTAAAAGGTTGCGTTAACGACTAAAAGTAACTATTTTTGTTGCCTTAATAACAAAATAAAACGAAGATGAAGAAGCTGTTTGCTATATGTGTATTAGTTGCCGGATTATTGACATCCGTTCATTCGCAAGCGCAGGATGTTGAGACACTCGTTCAGATCGACACCGACATGGGAAAGATCAAGGTAAAGTTATTTAACGACACCCCGCAACACCGGGATAATTTTATCAAAAATGTGAAAGAAAAACGTTACGACGGCCTACTGTTCCACCGTGTGATCAAACAGTTTATGATACAAGGCGGCGACATTAATTCGAAAGATGCACCTATCGAACAGCATTTGGGCGATGGTGATCCGGGTTATACCATTCCCGCCGAAATCATTTATCCGAAATATTTCCACAAACGTGGCATGCTATGTGCAGCCCGTACCAGTGACGACGAAAATCCGGAACGCGCCTCATCCGGTACGCAATTCTATATCGTGACCGGAAAGTTCTATACTGAAATGGAACTGGATAAGATGGAGAAGAGCGACAATAAAACCTTTACCCCCGAAGAACGCCAGGCCTATATGCTTGAAGGCGGGGCACCTCATCTGGATAATAAATATACCGTTTTCGGTGAAGTTGTCAAAGGAATGAAAGTTGTAGATAAAATACAGTTTGTCGAAACAAATGAGGACGACAGGCCGTTAAAGAATATAAAGATCAAGACAATGACTCTTGTCGATAAATAATCATTAAACAAAATAAGAATGGAAACGCAAACAAAAGAGACACAGGTATTGATGAAAACCAGCTTGGGCAACATCAAACTGAAACTATACAACGAAACACCGAAACATCGTGATAACTTTATCAAACTGGTAGAGGACGGAACTTACAACGGCCTGCTTTTCCATCGTGTGATCAAGGATTTCATGGTGCAAGGTGGTGATGTAACCTCAAAAGATGCTCCTATGAGTAAACAGTTAGGAGCCGGTGACCTGGGATATACCGTACCGGCCGAATTTGTTTATCCGAAATATTTCCATAAAAAAGGAGCTCTTTCTGCCGCCCGTACTAGTGACGAGGTTAATCCGGAGAAAGAATCTTCTGCCTCCCAGTTCTATATCGTCACCGGAAAGGTACACAAAGATGCCGAACTGGACCAGATGGAGAAACAAAAAGAAGGCCGCCTGAAACAAGCGATTTTCGCACGCCTGCAAAAAGAAAACAGTGCCAAGATCAAAGCGGCTTATCAAAGTGGTGACAAAGCCGAACTGGCTATTATCCGCGATACCCTGATCGGCAAGACAGAAATGGAAGCAGAAAAGCGTAAGGATGAAGCCAAACTGACTCCGGAACAACGGGAAGCCTACAAAACAATCGGCGGCGTTCCTTTCCTGGACAATGAATATACGGTTTATGGCGAAGTGGTAGAAGGATTGGATATTGTGGACGCCATCCAAAATGTCAAGACCAACCGACAGGACCGTCCGTTGGAAAATGTGGTTATCGAATCGGTTGAGATACTTGAATGATACAATTCTCTGCTTATAAAGAACATTACAAAGATACAATCCGCCTGGGTGTCCCGATCATGTTGGGACAGTTGGGCATTATTATTGTCGGGTTTGCCGACAACATCATGGTGGGGCATCACAGTACCAACGAACTGGCTGCCGCCTCGTTCGTCAATAACTTCTTTAACCTGGCTTTTATCTTCGGAATGGGTTTCTCCTATGGCCTCACTCCTATTATCGGTGGACTTTTTGCCGGTAAAGAGCTCAAAAAAGCCGGCGAAACACTGAAGAACAGTTTATTTATCAACTTCATCGTCGGTATATTACTCAGCCTTTGCATGCTTCTATTGCTCTTCAATATTGAGATATTGGATCAGCCGGAAGAGCTGATGCCTTATATCGTTCCTTATTATATTCTTCAGTTATTTTCCGTCGTATTTGCCATGTTGTTCAACTCTTTCAAACAATTCAGCGACGGGACGACCGATACGGTTACTCCTATGTGGATCATGCTGGGAGCCAATGTATTGAATATTATCGGGAACTATTTTCTTATTTACGGTAAATGCGGTGTGCCGGAAATGGGACTGACCGGAGCCGGAATATCTACGCCCCCCAGCCGTATCCTGACATTCATCGTTTTCTTTATCCTTTTCCTGCGGCATAATAAATACAAAGAATACCTGAAAGGTTTCAAGGAAGGTGTCATCAACCGGGTGAATCTGAGCAATCTGATCCGGATGGGATTTCCTGTCGGCCTGTTAATGGGGGTCGAAACAGGTTCATTCAGCTTAAGTGTAATCATGATGGGATGGATAGGCAGTACAGCATTGGCTGCCCATCAGGTACTTGGAGTCATTACCACACTGGGATTCATGGTCTATTACGGTATAGCCGCCGCCGTTACTATACGGGTAAGTGCTTTCAAAGGCCGGGGAGACTGGCTGGATATACGTCGGGCATCCTTCGCCGGGCTGCACCTGATTATGGGAGTAGCCGTTATATTTGTCCTGTTTATCCTCGCTTTCCATAAGAATATGGGATATCTGTTCACACCAGAGCATGACGTGGTAGCGATGGTAGCTCTTTTATCCTGGTCGGTCATCCTGTATCAGTTCGGAGACGGTTTGCAAATACTATTCGCAAACGCTTTACGCGGCATAGCCGATGTAAAGTATATGGCTTACATGGCGTTCTTCTGTCATTTCGGACTGGCTTTACCAATCGGATACATCTGTGGATTTGTATTTGATTGGGGAGCGATCGGTATCTGGTGTGGTTTTCCGGTCAGCCTGACAACGTTAGGTATATTGCTTTGGAGGAGATTCGATAAATTATATTATCTTTGCGCCTTCACTAAATCAGATTCCAGTTTTCACAATGCAAATACGAATTAATAAATACATTAGCGAAAGCGGATTCTGTTCGCGACGGGAAGCCGACAAATATATCGAGCAAGGTGCCGTAACCCTTGACGGAAAAAGGGTAGAAATGGGAACCCAGGTCTCTCCCGGACAAGTGGTGAGAGTATTCGGCGAGATCATCAGCGGTAAAGCTGAATCGATTATCATCGTTTACAACAAACCGGTAGGCATTGTCAGCACAACCGATCCGGCCGAACGCGACAACGTAATAAATGCTATCGGGCATCCCGAACGCATCTTCCCTATCGGCCGCCTGGACAAAGATTCTCAGGGGTTGTTATTGCTTACCAATGAAGGGGATATAGTCAACAAGATACTCCGCGTCAACAACAATCATGATAAAGAATATTTCGTAACGGTAGACAAACCGGTTACAACTGATTTTATCAAGCGTATGCAGGGAGGCATTCCCATTTTAGGAGTCGTCACCCGTAAATGCGAGATTACCCAGAAGGGAACAAACTCGTTTAATATCGTTTTACGCCAGGGACTCAACCGGCAGATTCGCCGTATGTGCGAGTATTTAGGCTACAATGTCACAAAACTGCAACGCACCCGCATCATGCACATTCACCTGAAAGACCTGAAAATCGGACAATACCGCAACCTCAATCCCGAAGAGTCCGAAACATTGTACAAGAAGATTGCCAACTCAGTGAAAACAGAAGAGGCCTCAGCTAAGAAAGGTAAACCTGCCGGGAAAAGCAGTACTGCTCCTAAAAACAGTACGGTTACCAAAAGTCAACAGGCCAAGCCTTCCCCCGCTAAAAAGGAACGGTCAGCATCGGGTAGCAACTTCAAATCGGCTAAGCCGGCAGCCGGCAGAAAAACGTCTTACAACCCTAAGAGCAAGACGCAAAGACGCTCCAGGTAAGCATGTAAGATTGAGTTTTTGCAAAAAACATTCACCCGATACCAGCAATAAGTACCATTTAACCAACATCCCGTCACCCACTATCATCAAACCGGTTAGGAACTAAGCCTTTAGTAATAACTTACAAATCAAGCAACCTTTGTCGTCAAGCTTTGCGACCAAGGTCGTTAAGCAAATAAGATATAGGGAATGGTTTAGTTATCAGGCATCTGTCATTCAATAGACAAAGACATAAGTACTAATAATAAGCAATCTAGAAAGGAGAAAAAAGGTGAATGGTTTATATAAACCATTCACCCATATCGCACACATTCAATATACTGTTTTACAACTAATAAGCCCTTAAAGGGTGAACGGTGAACATTTTTTAATTCTTCTTCAACCACTGATCCAGCCATTCGAAGAAAGTACGTTGCCACAACACGCCGTTCTGCGGTTTCAAAACCCAATGGTTTTCATCCGGGTAGATCAACAGTTCGGCAGGAACACCGCGAAGTACGGCAGCATTGAAAGCAGCCATTCCCTGACCGGCAAGGATACGGTAATCCTTTTCCCCGTGAATACACAGGATGGGAGTGTCCCATTTGTCTACAAACAGGTGCGGAGAATTAGCGAATGTACGTTGAGCTACCGGATTGTTCTTTTCCCAGTAAGCACCGCCCATATCCCAGTTGGCGAACCACATTTCTTCTGTTTCCAGATATTGCATTTCCATATTGAAGATACCATCGTGGGCAATGAATGCCTTAAAGCGTTTATTGTGATGACCGGCTAACCAATACACTGAGAAACCTCCGAAGCTGGCACCGACACAACCCAGACGATCATTGTCTACATACGGTTCTTTCGCCATTTCGTCAATAGCTGTAAAGTAGTCCTTCATACACTGGCCACCGTAATCGCCACTGATGGCCTCGTTCCACTCTTTACCGAAGCCCGGCAAACCGCGACGGTTGGGAGCTACGATTATATAATCGTTGGCAGCCATAATCTGGAAGTTCCAACGGTAAGACCAGAACTGGCTGACCGGACTCTGAGGCCCCCCCTGGCAGAACAATAAAGTAGGATATTTTTTATTCGGGTCGAAGTTAACAGGATAGATCACCCAGGTAAGCATTTCCTTGCCATCGGTAGTTTTCATCCAACGTTCTTCCACCTTACCCATTGTGAGCTGATCGTAGATATACTGGTTTTCAGTAGTCAACTGAGCAACAGCATGATCGCCTGCCAGATCGATAGCATAGATTTCATCACCCATACTCATAGAATGACGTTTTGCCAGCAATTTGTTATCGCCACACAAAGTCACACCCTCGTAATCATACATTCCACTTGTCAACGGAGTGAGTGTATTACCGGTTGTCAGATCTATTTGATATACCTGGCTCTCACCATGCCATACGCCTGTAAAATACAACTTCTGAGCATCTTTGCTCCAGCAGAATCCGTCGACACTGGAATCGAACGCTTTACTTACGAAAGTCTTCTCACCCGTCTCCAGGTTCATTACCATCAGACGGTTCTGGTCAGATTCATAACCGTCATGTTCCATACTCAACCAGGCAATACTTTTACCGTCAGGAGAGTATTGCGGATTAGTATCGTATCCCATCATACCTTCACTGATATTTACCGTCTGCTTCGTATTCAGATCATATACATAAATATCCGAGTTAGTAGAAAGGCTGTATTCCTTTCCTGTTTTCTTGCGGCTGGTATAAGCTACCTTGTCGGAAGTAGTATTCCATGCCAGTTGTTCAATACCGCTGAAAGGTTTCAACGGCGATTCGAACAGTTCACCTTCCATCACATCGACAGGATTGCTCATCTTGCTTCCATCGAAGTCGGCTACGAAAGGATGTGGAGCGGTTGTCACCCATTCATCCCAATGCTTGTACATCAGGTCAGTAACAATGATACCGGTAGCCTTATCCAGATCCGGATATTTATCGGCTGTGCTCGGTACCGTCTTTACCTGCGAAATAAAAAGGACTTTCTTTTCGTCCGGCGAGAAAGCAAATCCTTCGATATCGCCGTCATAGTTGGACAGTTGCTTGCGATCGGTTCCGTCCGGATTCATTTCCCAAAGTTGGCTGCTACCACTTTCACCCGAAAGGAAAGCGATCTTTGTTCCTCCTTTAATCCAGGTTGCTTCATTTTCCGAGAAGGGAGTGTGAGTGATCTGTTTATTGTCAGATCCGTCGGCGTTCATTACAAATACTTCCCGGTTACTAGTGTTCAACGGTACACTGTAATAGGCAACCGTATAAACGACTTTTTGTCCGTCCGGAGATACGTTCATCCCTCCGATACGGCCCATAGCCCAAAGAGCCTCAGGCGTCATTCGTCCGTCGGTAATCTTGATTTCCGAGCGTCCGATAACGGGTCTTGTGTCCTCTGCTTTTTTAGCATCTTGGTTACAAGCACCTAGTAATACGGATGTTGCCATAACCATTGTTGCAATAGATTTATTCATGTACATTATAATATATTATATTCTGTGTGCGAAATTAGTAAATATAATTTATATCTTTGCACAAGTAATTTAAGAACTGAACAGTATGAACAAGATTTGGTTATTTGGAGCCGCTATAAGTATGGTATTAGCATTCGGCTCATGTAAACCTAAACAGAGTGCTTATAAGGCTGCTTACGAACAAGCCAAAGAAAAAGAATCTACAGCTCCTGTTGAGGTAGTAGAACAAGAAGAAGAGGTGGTAGAGGAAGTCGCTCCGGTTTCCAAACCCAGAACTTCAACTGCGACAACACGTGCGGAAAGAATCAATGCCGCACAAGGTGAAGATGCAAGCCGTCTGAAACGTTACAGTGTAGTAATCGGTAGCTTCAAAAACAAAACAAATGCTTACGCCCTGAAAGAACGTATGCAGAATGATGGCTACAATGCAGTGTTAGGTGAAAACGAACAAGGTATGTTGCGTGTGATCGTTGCCAGCTTCAATGATAAAGCCGATGCAGCCGACAGCCGCGACGCTATTAAATCTAAATATGCTCCTAATTTCCAGGATGCATGGTTGCTGGAAAGACAATATTGATTGGGTGATTAATAGAAGATTTATATATAAGTAAACTACTTATTATTAATAATCTGAAAAGGGATATTCGTTACCGGATAATCCCTTTTCATGTATAAAGACCTCTAGTCTTTCTTTTTTTGTATATTTAACCGTTAAAGCTAGTATGATGTTAAAGACTTTTTTGAAATTGCCCATTCCATTGTTTCCGTTATCATCCTTCTTCGGATTCTGTTTTTTCACAGGCATATTATATAAAGATATGTTTTATATGGCGGAACAACATAGCTTATTTGTTTTTGACCGCCAGGTTATGCAGTTTATCCTGAACCAACCGTTTGGTGAAGCGCTTTGTACAGGACGTTTCCTACTGTTATCCTTTCATGAACCCATACTGGGTGGAATGTTACTCTCATTGATCCTGACCGCTACGGTATGTCTGCTTAAATATATCTTCTCTTTACAAGGGAAATGGGAATGTTTTTCCCTCCTGCCCTCCATTCTGGTTATATGGTATTTAGTTCAGAAAGGCTCGAATCTTTATTACCAGCAGGAACCTTCGGTTGTCTTTCTGTGGCCGGTTGCCTTATTATTATGTACCGGAGTTATCGCTATTTTAAAAAGATGCTTTTTAAAAAAAGAGAAACCAAAAGTAACTCCTTCAAATCGTTTCTCATGGGGGATCTCTGTTCTCTTATTCGCAACACTCTATATTTATGGATGGACAGGCAAAGAGAATGAACGTTTAACAGCTACATCACAGTGTCTTATGCAAGAACAAGACTGGAATAGTATGATAGAAATAGCACAAAAAGCTAAGCATCCAACCCGTAGCGTTGCCGCTTATCATGCCATCGCTCTCCTTCAGACCAACCAGCTACTAACCCGTTTATTCGAGATCCCTTATCAGTATCCAGACCCGGGATTAATTAATCGCGGTGGCCAGCCGGATGACGGAACCGACCTATATCTGGCCGATTGTTGCTTCGCTACCGGACTGCTCTATCAGGCCTATCATCAGGCAATGGAACGAATGGTTATCGACGGCCCGAATTGCTATACATTGAAACAACTGTTCTTTTGTTCATTACTGAATGAGGAATATGTGCTGGCTAACAAATATTTATATCTACTGATGCAGGTTCCCACCGAAAGAGGGTTTGTACGCAAATATATGCCTCTGGTCGCTAACCCTGAGAAGATAATGACCCATCCTTATTTTAGTAAAATATTGGAATTGGTTCCTATGGAAGATCACTTCGAGCAGGAATACCGCTCCCCGGTTTTTGTAGGATATAACGTGCAGATAACGAACGCTCGGAATTTACAGGCATTCGAAGTATCACTGGCTGCTTGCTTATACACAAAAATGTTACCGGAAACTTTCAACCGGACCCGCCCTTATGCAGGAAAGCAATTACCTCCCCTCGTTGAACAGGCAATCGTCTTATACAGCCTGACCAGCAATGCTGATATTCTGAAATATTTCAAAATCAATCCGCAAACGATAAGTCGGGTAAAAGAGTTTGTTACCCGCTACGTCAGGAATGGTTCTGTCGACCCGGATAACTTTGAAGAATTAAGAAAGGAATATAGTAACTTCTACCCTTATTACTTTTATTGCGAAAATATAATTAATGAAACTGACATGGCTAAATATCAATCATTAATGAAAGGAGGCGTCAACTAATGAAAAAACAAATAATATACATACTGAATCTGACGTTGGCATTGTATCTTTGCCTGTTTACTACCTGTTCGTCAAAACCCGGAGTACCTGCTGCCTATACAGATGCACAGCAATCGGTATCTATCTATCCAGACTATAAAGATATCATCATTCCTCCTAATATTGCTCCGCTTAATTTTCTGGTACGTTCTCCCGGTAAAGAGTTCGTTGCGGTTTTAGCCGGGAAACATTCACAGTTGGAAGCATCTTCTTCCGGAACGCCTTCAATCTGTTTTAAAGAACCAGACTGGCAGGATTTTATTCGCAAGCATAAAGGAGAGCCACTGAAAATGACAATCTATGCAAATACCGGGAAAGAATGGGTACGCTATCCATCCTATACAATCGGGATCGCCAACGAAAATATCGATCCTTACATTTCTTATCGTCTGATCGAACCGGGATATTCGCTTTATCGCCAATTGGGATTATACCAACGCAACCTGACTACATTTGAGGAACAGCCTATTTACGAAAATAACCGTACGTTCGATTTCCATGAGAATCATTGCGTAAACTGCCACAACTATCAGAATTACAGTACACGGAACATGCTTTTTCATGTCCGGACGAATCATAGCGGAACAATTATTGCACGTGGAGAAAAGATCGAGAAGATCGATTTCCGTCATGATTCGATTCTCGGTGGGGCTGTCTATCCGTCCTGGCACCCGAATAGAGATTGGATCGTGTTCTCCTCTAATAAAACTGGACAGGCTTTCCATACGATGAACCGGGAGAAGGTTGAAGTGATAGACCAGGCTTCGGATATTATATTTTATGATATTGAACAAAAGAAAGTCAGGAATATATTCAAAACAGACAGTTTGCTGGAGACATTTCCTTGTTGGTCACCAGACGGCAACCGGATTTATTATTGTGTAGCCGACCTGAATACTTTACGTTCAGATTCCGGGTCGATAACGACTGCCGATTTTCTGCGTAAATACGATCGTTTACATTACAATATAATGAGCTTGCCCTTCGATTCTTCTTCCTGTAGTTTCGGTGAACCGGTAATAGAAGTGGATTGCTCCGCACGCGGACAAAGTGCATCCGTTCCCCGCATAAGTCCGGACGGACGGTTCCTGCTTTTCACACAAAGCAATTATGGACAATTCCATATCTGGCATAAAAGTGCTGATCTATATGTAAAGAATTTAGAGAACGATTCCATATACCCTTTAGATGAAACAAACAGCAAAGATTCCGACAGTTATCATAGCTGGAGCAGCAATGGCCGATGGATCGTTTTCAGTTCGCGCAGGGACGATGGCTCTTATACTCGTTTGTACATTACTTACTTCGATAAGGAGGGACAAGCCTACAAGGCATTTCTGTTACCTCAACAAAGCCCGGAACAAAATATGACCTTACTGAAAAGTTATAACGTGCCGGAACTGACAACAGACAAGATTAATATAATGCCGGACACCTTTAAGAAAATAATATACCAAACTCAGGCTGAATCCGTCACTTACCATTAAATTAAAAGGCCCGGAGGATACCGGACCTTTCTTACCAACCTAAATTAAAAACCTAAAACTAACCATCTTTTTGCCTTAAAACATAAACGTAAACCTATACATAATTATCTTACATTGAAACATCCTTAATTTATTCGTATGCTGGCCATGCCCCCTGATTGGAACAAACAAACGCTGCAATCTTCACGGCATACCGATGTGCCTCACTTAGTTTCGCCCCATGTAACAGTGACATTATCAGGGCAGCCGAAAATGCATCACCTGCTCCTACCGTATCGATCACTTCCACTTTCGGGGTCTGTAACGTTGAAATTTCTTCCGGCGTGTAAACCGTACTGTATGAAGCACCGGCAGTCAGTACCACCATTCTTAAGTTATAATTCTTCATGAACCAGGTAGCGATCTTCTCTTCAGAACCTGTTAAGTCAAATAACTCTTTCAATCGAAGTAGCTCCTCGTCATTCATCTTCAACACATTCGCCAGATAAAGCGATTCCTCTATCAATACTTTATCATAATAGTGCTGACGCAAATTAATATCAAACAAACGATAAGCCGTATCCGGAGCAAAAGAAAGAATTGCCTGAATAGCATCACGCGATTGTAAGGAACGCTGTCCTAATGTCCCGAAACAGATAGCATCTACACGTTCTGCCAGATCGACAGCAACCGATGTAGGCGACATATGATCCCATGCAACCCTTTCGGTAATCGTATATTCGGGAATCCCGTCCTCTTTCAATTCGACATTAACTGTCCCGGTAGGATAAGGTACTTTATCTATCAGATACTGGATGGAATTTTTATCCAGTTCGTTCAATATCTCACGCCCGTTATCATCATCACCAATGGCACTGATAGCATATCCCTCCGCCCCCAGACGGGAAGCATGGTAAACAAAATTGATCGGTGCACCGCCTGCAGTCTTTCCTGTAGGAAGTAAATCCCAAAGGAGTTCACCTATACCGACTACAACCGGCTTTCTATTTTGTTGCTTCATTTGTTCCATTGTGCAGATATTCCTTGTTCAAATTGCTTTCTAACTTTTGATGATGCAAAACTAAAAGAAGGAACAAGCACCGGCAATAACATATGCTACAAGATCGATAACAATCGTTACATAATAAATTTAGTATCGACAGCAATACACAGATGTTACATAGATGTAACGAGAGTTATTCTTTTCCCAGATATTCGGTAGGTGTAATATTATACAGGGCTTTAAAGCATTTGGAAAAGTATGCCGGAGAAGCGAAACCGGTAGCATAGGCTACTTCATTCACATTATATGCCTTTTGTTGCAACAAGGCGGCAGCCCGCTTCAACCGATAATTCCGTAAAAAGTCAGTAGGTGTTACTCCGGCCAGTTCCTTTACTTTCCGGTAGAGGTGTACCCGGGAAAGCCCGATCATCTCGCTAGCTTTCTCTATACTGAAGTCTGAGTCTGCATATGACTCTTCTATCAGTTTCAGGAACTTACTCATGAATAATTCATCCATACTTTCCACCTTCCCGAATTTCATATCCGAAGAACCGGACGATTGAAATTCCTGCGCAAGTATATCCCGTAAGCGTGCCCGTTCTTCCAGCCGCTTAACGATACGCAATTTAACTTCTTCCATATTGAAAGGCTTCTGGATATATTCATCCGCCCCACTGGCTATCCCATACATACGCTGTTTATCGTCAGACAGGGCAGTAAGCAGGATTACAGGAATATGACTGAATGCGATATCTGATTTTATCTTCTTACATAACTCATATCCATTCATTTCCGGCATCATGATATCGCTCATAACCATAGAAACATCTTCTCTTTGTAATATTTCCCAAGCCTTTATCCCATTTTCGACCAATAAAATACGGAAGTTCTGTTTCAGTTCTTTCTGTAAGTATGCGCCAATATCAGGATCATCCTCAGCAATAAGAATAGTATAATCGTAAGTTCGCTTTACAATCTCCTCCATCTCTTTCGTATCCAGATTGGCTACTCCACTGGACAGTTCAGTCACGGAAGGAGCAAATGTACAGGTTTCATCAAAGTGAGATTTGCCTTTGAGGAGTTCGACGGTAAAGACTGTCAGCTTACCAGGTGTACTTTGTACCTCGATATGTCCTTTATGCATACTGACAAATTCATTGGTAAGATGAAGACCTATACCTGTTCCGGTTATATAATTCTGATCGCCGGTAAAGAATTGTTCAAATACGGAAGAAAGGTTTTCAGGAGGAATCCCTTTTCCATTATCTTCCACAGACAAAATCACATAACCTGCATGGTCCTGCAGACGGATGGTTACAGTTCCCCCATCCGGCGTAAACTTAAAAGCATTTGACAACAGGTTAGCCAATATCTTCTCCATTTTATCCGTATCCACCCAAAGAAGTACAGAAGGCATATCATGGTAAAAAGAATAGTTAATCTGTTTACTCTGTGCCATATTCTCAAAATAGGACTTTACCTCTTCAACAAAGGTTACCAGTTCGACTTGCGTAACATGCATATTCATTTTATTACTCTCCACCTTACGGAAGTCAAGCAATTGATTGACTACACGCTTCAATCGTTCTGCATTCTTCCTGATAATATGGATATCATCGGTTAATGGCGAGTTCTCCGGCAGTTCTTTCGACAATTTATTCAGTGGCCCCAAAATAAGAGTTAACGGTGTTTTTATTTCGTGGGACACATTCGTGAAAAATTGAAGTTTCCGGGCTGTTGCCTGTTCAATCTTACGATTGGCTATAGCCAGTTCCTCCTTTTGATGTTCGACCTGGATATTCGTTTGTTTCAGTTCATGATTTTTTCTTTGTACCTTTCTGTTGATATGTACCACATACAAGGCAAGCAGAATCAATAATCCCATCAACAAGAGGATCATTGCTACCGAGTTTTGCAGGAAACGGTATTGTGAAAAGATCTCATCCAGGTTATTACGTTGTTTCTCGATTTGTTCCTGATAGTTAGTCAACTGTTCAGATTGCAGATACATGGTTCCGGCATTCCCCTTATCAATCAGGGCAGACGTCAGAGCGTATTTCTTAGACACGAATTGACCGGTCAATATCTGCCAGGCCACTTTGATTGCCGTACTTCCTCCCGTCGGATACAGGAACGAAGCCGTTAAATATCCATTCCTGACAGCTTCTATTCCATGCCCCACGCCCGGTAATGCATCTATACCGATAAACTTGATCCTTTCTCCTGCCTTCGGGTCTTTCGTCATAATTACTTCCCGGGCAGCCATGGCCATCAGATCGTTATGAGCATAAACGATATCGATATCGTTAAACGAACCCAGGGCCGCAATATTTGTTTTTGTTTCTTCATTATGCCACCCACCCATCACCTCTTTCACGGTAATAACATCATTCCCTATCAATGCATCGACAAATCCCTGGTGACGTTCGCGGGCAGAAGAAGAGCCTTTCCTTCCCCACACTTCAACAATTGTTGTCTTTTCTTTCAGTAATGAATTTACAAACAAGGCAGCAGAGCGTCCGATTTCATAATTATCCGCTCCAATAAACGCTGTGTATTCATCCGATTCAATCTTCCGGTCGATGATAATTGTGGGTATTCCGGCCCGAAATGCTTCAACGGCAACCGGTGTCAGAGGTTTGGATTCATTGGGGGATATAATGAGAAGATCTACCTTTTGTTTGATAAACTTCTGAATATCGGCAATCTGCCTCTCATTATCTTCTGCAGCATCTTTTATTTTTAATTTCAGGTTGGGATAATCAGAGGCTTTCACCTGCAAATCCAGTAACATAGCCTTTTGCCAGGGGTCGTTGCTAAAACATTGTGAGACTCCTACAACATAAGTCTTTTCCTTTTCTTCCCGCTTACAAGATAAAACCAGGGAGAGAAGAAAGATCACAAAACAGAAACGATGAATAAAAGACCTCATGTATATGTTGATTTTTAGGTTCTGCGCAAATGTAAGGATTATCAGTAGAACAACCAAGATTTATTTTGTACATTCGTAGCTCAAAATAAAACTTTTACGACATGAAAATAATTAATGAACAGCTACTTGACGAAACAACAGCCAGAGCAAAACAATCACCCCGGCTGCGCATGAATTACAATTTTCATGAAAAACTGGACGATCCGGTCAACCGACTGTTAAACGCAATGGAACCGGAAACCTATATTCGCCCGCATCGTCATCTCAACCCTAATAAGGATGAAATATTCCTGCTTCTCCGTGGCAAAGCGATGCTTTTCCTTTTTGACGAAAAGGGAAATATTACCGAAAAGCTGCTACTCGATCCGAAGGCCGGATCATACGGTGCGGAGATCGCTCCGGGTATATGGCATTGCCTGCTTGTTCTGGAGTCGGGCACAGTCGTTTATGAAGTAAAACCGGGTCCCTTCGCACCTTTAAGTCCGGAAAACATGGCCCCGTGGAGTCCGGAACCGGATGATGAAAAAAGTATCAGGGAATATCTGGATTATCTATCATCCCAAATAAAGATATAACATCATAAAACATATGAAACATATACTTATAATTCTCCTATCCTGTTGCCTGATGATATCTGCATCTGTTTCTGCTGCCAATCCGGATGAAGACACCTATCCAACTGCAGAAAGGCTTTTTCATATCGCTCGCAGTACCAATAAAAACTTAGTGTGCTATGATATTAATCTGGAGAACGGCAGACTAAATATCAAATCACCACTTAATGTCTATTGGGTGAACCGCGAAGAACGTCCGGGAGAAACCAACGGATTAAGTTATTTCCAACGTAAGATGGCTTACGGATATAAACTTGTATCGACAGAAGACGATTCAGCAGAAGTCACATTAAGTGCTTATCCCGCTAAAGTACTGACTATTTGCAAGAAGGATGGCAAGTATATTTGTCTGGCTACTATCGACAACCAACAGGCAAAACTCGAATCGCTCTATGTCAAAACCAAACCGAGCAATCCGCTAGGTGTTGAATATGTAGAACTGCAAGGAACAGCGACAGCCACTGGAACCAAAGTGACCGAAAGGATAAAGAAATAAAAGAAAGCGGATATGTCAGCTATTTCCTGCATATCCGCATTTCTATTTATAAAATATAAATTACCTATTCTTATACCAATTTATGAATAACCAGTCCCGAACGTAGTTTGGGTTCGAACCAGGTTGTCTTAGGAGGCATGATATTACCGGTATCGGCTATATCCATCAATTGTTTCATAGTAACGGGATAGAGAGCCAAGGCAACCTTCATTTCTCCGCTGTCTACACGACGTTTCAATTCGCCCAAGCCACGGATACCACCTACAAAGTCAATTCGTTTATCAGAGCGCAGGTCTTTAATACCCAGCACTTCATCCAGAATCAGATTAGAAGAGATTGTAACGTCAAGCACACCGATCGGATCATTGTCGTTGTATGTTCCCGGTTTAGCTGTCAGAGAATACCATTTATCTCCCAAATAAAGGGAAAAATTGTGTAAACCTGCCGGTTTATAGATATCCATACCTTTATCTTCTACTATAAAGTTTGTAGCTATTTTTGCTAAAAACTCTTCTTCCGTAAGTCCGTTCAGGTCTTTGACAACACGGTTATAGTCGATAATAGTCAACTGATTAGCCGGAAAACAAACAGCCATGAAGTAGTTATATTCTTCATCTCCACGATGGTTCGGATTTTGCTTCGCCTTCTCCGCTCCTACCAAAGCTGCCGCTGCCGAACGGTGATGACCGTCAGCTATATACAATGAGGGCATCGCTTCAAATAACTCGGTGATACGAGCAATATCTTTATCTTCGTCAATGATCCAGAAAGTATGGCCAAATCCATCCAACTCTGCCACGAAATCATATTCCGGAGCATTCGCCGTATATTTCTTTACGATAGCATCCAGTTCGGGATTGTCAGGATAAGCAAAAAATACCGGTTCGATATTGGCATTGTTCACACGAACATGCTTCATACGGTCTTCTTCTTTATCACGACGGGTCAATTCATGTTTTTTGATGTTACCTCGCAGATAATCATCGACATAAGCACATACAACCAGACCATACTGTGTACGTCCGTTCATAGTCTGTGCATATACATAATATTGTTCCTTCTGATCCTGAACCAACCAGCCTTTCTCCTGAAACAACCGGAAGTTTTCAGCAGCCTTTTCATAAACAGCCGGATCATGTTCGTCTGTTCCTACCGGAAAATCTATTTCCGGCTTAATAATATGATATAATGACTTTTCGTTTCCTTTTGCTTCTTCGCGTGCTTCTTCAGAATTCAACACATCATAAGGGCGCGAAGCGACTTCTTTTATTAAATCTTTCGGCGGACGGATGCCTTTAAAAGGTTTTATCTTTGCCATAATGTTGCGGATTTATTTATTAACTCTGAACTTCTCGTTACCATTCTGAATGAAATCCACGATTTGTTTTGCAGCAGCAATACCGGCATTGATATTTGCTTCGGCAGTCTGTGCACCCATCTTTTTAGGAGTAGCAAAGTAACGATCCGGATATTTGGCAGCCAAGTCTGCATCGATAGCAGGCTTAATATCTGTAATATACTTAAAGTCAGGACGTTCTTCCATCATCTTGGTCAAACCTGCTTCGTCAATCACCTCTTTACGGGCTGTATTGATAACAATAGCTCCTTTAGGCATAGAGTTCATCAATTCAAAATTGATAGAACCTTTTGTTTCAGCCGTTGCCGGGATATGAAGAGAAACAATCTGACAGGTTTTGAACAAGTCGACAGTAGAAGCAACCGCTTTGACACCATCTTTTTCAATTACCTCTGCCGGACAAAATGCGTCATAAGCATATACATCCATACCAAACCCTTTGGCAACGCGGGCAACATTGCGTCCGACATTACCATAGGCCAGGATACCGAGTTTCTTACCCATCAGTTCTGTACCGGAAGTTCCGTTATAGAAATTTCTGACAGCATAAACCAGCATACCGAAAACAAGTTCAGCCACGGCATTGGAATTCTGTCCCGGAGTATTCATTACACATACATTATGAGCCGTAGCAGCAGCCAGGTCTACATTATCGTAACCGGCACCGGCACGAACAACAATCTTCAGTTCTTTAGCAGCATCCAACACAGGAGCATCGATAATATCACTGCGGATAATAACTGCATTCGCATCTTTTACAGCATCCAGTAATTGAGCTTTGTCCGTATACTTTTCCAGAAGAGCCAGTTCGTAACCTGCAGCTTCCACCACTTCACGGATACCTTTCACTGCTATCGCAGCGAAAGGTTTATCTGTAGCAACTAATACCTTTGTCATGATTAATGCTGTTTTTCAAATTCTTTCATTGTAGCAACCAAAGCTTCCACACTGGCCTTAGGCATCGCGTTATAAAGAGAAGCACGGAATCCGCCTACTGAACGGTGTCCTTTAATACCTACCATACCGGCAGCAGAGGCGAATTTACTGAATTCTTCTTCCAGTTCTTTATATTCGTCGTTCATTACGAAGCAAACGTTCATAATAGAACGGTCTTCTACAGCGGCAGTACCTTTGAATAATTTATTACGGTCAATTTCATCATAAAGGATAGCTGCTTTTTCAAGGTTCATCTTTTCGATAGCAGCTACACCGCCCAGTTCCTTATACCATTTCAATGTTTGCAGAGCTGCAAAAATAGGGAATACAGGAGGCGTATTAAACATAGAATCTTTCTTGATGTGCGTATTGTAATTCAACATAGTAGGGATGGCACGATCTACATGCCCCAAAGCATCCGTACGTACAATAGCCAATGTTACACCTGCAGGAGCCAGGTTCTTCTGGGCACCGGCATAAATAATATCATATTTGGAGATATCGATCGGACGGGAGAAAATGTCAGAAGACATATCAGACACCAAACGAACCTTCATATCCGGATCGTAACGCATTTCCGTACCATAGATCGTATTATTGGATGTAAAATGGAAATAATCCGAATCTTCAGCTACTTGATAACCTTTCGGGATAAAAGTATAGTTTGCATCTTTTGAAGAAGCGACAACGTCTACTTCTCCGAACAACTTAGCTTCTTTGATCGCATTAGAGGCCCATGTTCCGGTATCCAGATAAGAAGCTTTCTTATTCAGCAAGTTGAAAGGAACCATACAGAACTGCATGCTGGCACCACCGCCCAGAAATACAACCTCGTAACCAGCCGGAACATCCAGAAGTTCTTTAATCAATGCTCTGGCTTCGTCGTTTACTGCAACAAATTCTTTACCTCTATGAGATACTTCAAGAATCGATAACCCTGTACCTGCGAAATTTTCAACAGCTGCTGCTGCATTTTTAATCGTGTATTCGCTCAGAATAGAAGGTCCTGCAGAAAAATTGTGCTTCTTCATATCAATTTCTTTTTAATGTTATATATTATTTAAGTAACGTGTTTTTTAAAACAGGCGGCTAATGTACGAATTTAATTGAAATGAAGAAATCAAAAAGTATAAATTATTAGCAAAAAGCAACATTTACCTCTTTTCTAACATCTTTTATACAGTAGTTCTTCCTTTTTCAATTATTAATTGTCAATTATCAAAACCGGTCTCCCCACAGCTTTCTCATTTGCTCGACCAGTTTTTGTTCCGCCGGATTATTCTGCCCTTTCCAGAAACGTTGATTAAGCACTTCTTTAGGCAAATACTCCTGTTTAACAAAGTTATCTTTATAATCATGAGCATATTTATACTCTTTGCCGTAATCCAGCTCTTTCATCAAAGCTGTCGGTGCATTACGCAGATGAAGCGGGACAGGCAGGTTACCGGTACGTTCCACCAATGCCAGCGCATCGTTTATTGCCATATAAGCCGAATTACTTTTAGGGCTACTAGCCAGATAAACAGTCGTCTCCGCTAAGATGATCCGTCCTTCAGGCCAACCGATTTTCTTCAAAGCATCAAAACAGGCATTTGCCAATAACAGGGCATTCGGATTAGCCAAGCCGATATCTTCGGCTGCTGAAATCACAAGCCGACGGGCGATAAACTCCGGATCCTCCCCTCCTGCCACCATACGGGCCAGCCAGTAAATAGCACCGTCAGGATCACTTCCCCGAATCGATTTGATAAAAGCTGAAATTATATCATAATGCATTTCACCGCCTTTATCATAAGCTGCCGGATTCTCCTGCAAACGCTCTACAACCCTTTCATCAGTTATTTCTATCTTATCCGTCTCTTCGGCAGAGACAACCAACTCCAGGATATTCAGAAGCTTTCTGGCATCACCACCGGAATAGCGCAACATGGCATCCGTTTCTTTCAACTGGATATCTTTCTCCTTCAGTATAAAGTCTTCTTTGACTGCTTTATTCAACAATGTAAGCAAATCGCTTTTATCCAGCGACTTCAGAACATAGACCTGACATCTGGATAATAGCGGACGAATAACTTCAAAAGAAGGATTCTCCGTTGTTGCTCCAATCAACGTTACAACTCCCGTTTCTACAGCATTCAACAAAGAATCCTGCTGGGATTTACTGAAACGATGTATTTCATCAATAAATAAAATCGGAGATACGGTATTGAAAAAGCGATTTCCTTTTGCTTTTTCTATTACATCACGTACATCCTTCACCCCCGAACTGATCGCACTCAAAGTATAGAAAGGGGCTTCCAGTTTATTGGAAATGATTTGTGCCAACGTCGTCTTCCCCACTCCCGGAGGTCCCCAAAGAATAAATGAGGGTATACGTCCTGCATCAATCATTTTCCTTAATACAGCGCCTTGTCCGACAAGGTGTTTTTGTCCGATATAATCATCCAACGTCTTTGGACGTAATCTTTCTGCTAAAGGTTGACTCATCATGCAGACAAAAGTCGGATATTTTATTTACTTTTCAAAGCATAAATACCGTAAAAATATCAAGGAATTATAATGTTTGAAAGCAGTATTTTATAACAAAAAGCAAGACACACCACATACACACCTGGACATTACCAGGCATATTGTATCATTTTGTCAGCACACATTAGAGAACACAGAAAAATTCATAATACATTTCCTACGTTCCCTAATGCCATTTTCGTATAATTATTTAATGCCTGTCAGGCTGGAAAGGTCACGCACAACTGTCATATCCATAATATTACTATATATTTCTGTTGTTCGTACGCTTTTATGCCCCAGAAGTTTCTGCACAGTTGTTATATTTGCTCCATTATATAATAATAATGTAGCATTCGTATGCCTGGCTGTGTGGAATGAAACTTTCTTATCTATATGAGCCATCTTACAAATCCGGCGAAGTTGCTTATTCACATTCGAATTTGAAGAAGCAGGCATATCAAACAAGGTCCATGGATTATTCTTATACCGCTCATAAATCGGTAGCGACTTTCCATCAAACAACAAAAACAAAGGTAAACGTACATTTACATCAGTCTTAATAGAAGAGTAGATCAACCATATTTTATCTTCTATGCAAAGAAAATTTTCTCTTGTTATACTTACTATATCCGAAAAACGAAGTCCAGTATAACAACTAAACAGAAACATATCCAAAGTCCGCTGAAGTGTACGACGCCCCTTTAGGTTAAGACTCTCCAATTGCTCCAGCTCTTCCGGAGTAAGATGAGATCTTTTACTTTCCATATATTTGATCTTGTATTTACGGAAAGGATACCGATGCAAATCGAATAAATCTTTATTGATCGCCAGATTGATATAACGTTTCAGATGTTTCATATGTTTGGCGATCGTATTCCGGTGATACTTATGTACCAACAGGAAATGCTCAAAATCGCAAAGAAAATTATAACTTAAGTCGTTAAAACTAACTTCCGCCTGGTAAGATGAAAGAACCTGCAATGTTGAAAAATGATTTTTCATCGTTGACGGTTTCAGATTACTCTGTTTAATCTCATTTAGCATAAACAGAGAAAAAGAAGTCTGACCAGCCTCAGGTTTCTCTTTCAGATCATTCAATGAAAATTCCTTGCCACTATGGACTATTTCAAGCTCCAGTTGTTCTAATTCCGCAACAAAATTAGACAGATACTGATTCAGAGACTCCATATTTGGATGATTCTTTACAGCTTTTCTCTTTGCGTCCCACTGATAAGGCTTAATATAAACCTTTGTTGAAAAATACTTCTTCTGCTTGTTCAGATAGGCCTCTACCTGAATCAAAGCTTTCCCTTCTGAGTTTAACAGTTTCTTACGGTTAAACACCAAGTTGTAAATTACTTTTTCCATGATATATATTTTATTTTCTGAATGAAACACGAAGGAACGACAATAAGTTCTTTCTTTCGTATAAGACAAACTAAAAGTTTGTTATCACATATTTACCGGAGTTCCGACAAAATTTGGCGAATACTCCGACCTGCCTTAAAAAACAACCGATTCTGTTGCTGCTGCTCTTCTTTTCGGTTACAAAGATAAAAGAGACTTACCAATCATAAAAAACAAAAAACAAGAAGAGACTACCCAAAAAGGGAACTAAAATTCACAAAAAACGTAATTGGTTCAGAAAGTGAAACATAGAAGATTCATTTTTTTAGTGATAGAAAGAAAAAAAATAAAAAAGTGTTGCTTAGTGATAGATAAAGTCAAAATTAGACCGACACTATTTTAACAGATCCCCCAATATATAAATACCCGATAAAGATTAATAGAACTTTATCGGGTATTTATTTACAGCATGCTAGAAACATGACTTGAATACTACATCTGGATTATTCTCCATATCCGGGATTTTGCTGACCCTTCATTGCCGGATTTGCATTTAGTTCATCCTGGGGAATAGGAAGTAAAACCTTATAGAAATCACGGCTAAAGCTACGTGCCTCTTCTCTCAGTGCTGAGTGCCAACCTCTGTCTTCCGCAGAAGTATAGCGAACAACCGTCTCGTTATTACGCATTGAATCAAAGAAACGATGGCCTTCACCAATTAATTCTTTTCTTCTTTCCAACAACACTCTATCAACCGTAATAGTTGTACCTTGTACGGTATTATCCGGATTAGCACGCTTTACAATGGCTTCCAGATATTCTGTCGCTTTATCATTCTGATTACCTAATTTTGCTGCTGCCTCTGCCCCATTCAGATACACCTCGGACAAGCGAAGTAGCGGTACATTATTATAACGCAAGTCACTCAACCCATCTGCCGGATATTTATTCAGGAACACAGTATTTGTTCCATAAGTCTTCTTATAGTCAGCAGTTGCCGGAGCCAGAAAAACACCATGACGAACATCATTCGGATCTTCATTCAGCAAATCCAGAAACTTTTTAGTAGCTACTATATCTGCATATCCGTCTTCATTATACAAATATGCAATTCCTTCACGGTCGGTCCAGTCTGTAGAACCAGTTATAGCAATCTCAAAAATCATTTCATTCGGATGAACTCCACTGATCTTACTCCAAGCAGCAACATACTCTTCATTTTTCCACAATTTATAAGGTGAGTTCTCAATAATATCTTCAGCAACATCCAATGCTTTCCGATTTTCTCCCTGAGTCAGGTAAACTCTGACTAATAAAGCTTTAGCAGCCCATAAATTAATATAACCAGGAGTGGATTTTTCAGACAAAGCATTAGAATCAATTGCATCATTCAAATCCTTAACAACTTGTGTATAGACCTCTTCAACTGTATTTCTCGGTAGTTTAATTTCAGAATCCATCACTGAAGTAACCAATGGTACACCCAAAGAAACCGGAGCACCGGGAGCCGTATAGGTTTTACCATAAACACGAACCAAATCAAAGTGTGCCATTGCGCGAGCCACTTTAGCCTCTGCGGCATACTGTGCAATAATATCAGCTGCATCCTCCTTATCAGTCAACAATCCACTTTCAGCAGCTTCAATGATTCGATTCGCACGTCCGATAACCACATAAGGAGTCTGCCAAATATCCGGAGCATTATCAGCTGTTGAATAGGTCATGTTATAGCATAACTGAGAACGGCTTCCTGATTTATCAGATTGCATGTCATCCCCACGTACTTCCCCATAATAAAACATACGAGCAGCATAATAATCATTAAAACTAGAAGTTCCTTTTATCATCTGATACATACCAGCACGTACAGAAGAAAGGTCAGCACTTGTAGTGACAGCCTCATTTGCCTCTACCTGATTGCCCGGCTCTACATCGAGCCAGTTATTGACACACGACGATAAGCCCGCTACCAATGTAGCACCAACCAATGCCTTATATATTATATTCTTCATACTTATATCTTTTTTTAATCATTAAAAACCTATTTCGATGCCAAATGTATATGTTCTCAAAGCCGGCATTTCAAAAGTACATAAGCCATCCACCGGCATCTCCGGATCAACCAACAAATCTTTTGACTTCCAAGTTAGCAGGTTATTTGCAGAAAAATAGATTCTGGCTTTAGAAACTCCACTCTTAGATAAGAGTGTCTTAGGTGCAGAAAATCCTAACGACAAATTCTTAACACGAAGATAGTCGGTTGGCATTAACCAACGTGATGAAAGTACACGGGTATTACCATATTTAAATTTAGGCAACTTAGCATTATCTCCTTCCTGCTTCCACATATTTTCCAATTTATAATATGAAGGAATAGCACCATTCGTTGTATAGTCACCACCATTATCATGCAACCAAGTCGCATAATCCAAAGCTTGTCCACCTAAAGAATAAGTTAATGTCAGGTTTAAATCTATAAATTTCCATTTCAGGAAATTAGTCAATCCCCCTTCTACTTTCGGATCATGGTATCCAACGATAACTTTCTGTGCTTCGGAAACATTTGTTGTTGTTTCGTTTGTTCCGTCATTCTTATAATACATCTCATTTCCAGTCTTTGAATCCACTCCTGCATATTCAAACATATAATAAGAATAATACGATTCACCCACACGATGTATCAAAGCACCGTCTATTTCTTCTGTTTGAATGCCATCTAATTTAGCCAGCTTATTCTTATTATGTCCGATATTAAATGTAGTTGTCCAAACCAGATCTGGTGTTTGCATATTTGTAGAAGTTAAACTAAACTCAACACCTTTATTTTCTAATGATCCAACATTTTGTAAAGTTGTCGGGGCATAACTGATCGGATCATAATAACCGGGGATATATGAAATACGTTTGTTCATCAATAGATCACTTGTTTTACGGGTATAATAATCAAACGTAAAATTCAGACGCTCCAATAATGTCAAATCCAGACCAATATTAAAAGCTTTATTTTTCTCCCATTTCAAATCCGGATTACCGATACCGATGATCCCCATACCAGACTGTCCGTTATAAATTTGACCTGCCCTATACATATTAGTCATATAGCTATAAAAATCATCAGGTTGCGTTCCATTAACACCATATGACAAACGCAATTTCCCATCAGTTAAAACATTTTTGATTGATTCCGTGAATGATTCCTGCATAAAACGCCAAGATCCGGAGACCGACCAGAAATTTCCCCAACGGTTGCTTCTTGCTAAACGGGAGCTGCCATCACGACGAAAACTAACACCTGCATAATATTTATTATCAAAATTATAGTTTACACGCCCAAGGAAAGATGTTAAACGTGATTTGTCGCGATTGCTATCTGAAGAAGTTTCTCCTGCATTAGAAATTTCATTCTTATAACCAGGATACTGAGAACCATGAGTATAAACCCATAAATCAGTATAATCTTCTGTTTCAAAACCAAGTAGTGCATCTACATTATGCTTCTGAGCAAATGTTTTAATGTAACTCAACTGAGTTTGTGTGGTTAATGTTCCAAGTGACCGATTATAACGTTGAAACACACCATTGGAAGAACGGCCGTCGTTACTACGTGGATCCCACCATACAGATTCCACAGAAGAAGTATAATCGTAGGCAATCTTTTCACGCAATTTTAATTCGTCCCAAATAGTAACAGTTGCAGCAACTGTATTGAACGAACGGGTTATATCATTGCGGTCATAATTATATGTACTTGTTTCAACAGGATTCGCTCCACCTGTCAAAGGGAAGTTCGAACTAAAAGTTCCGTCTTCATTATAAGGTACCGTGGAAGGTGATGCAGTCCAAAAAGCATTCATGATCGGACTTGCAAAAGACGTTCCTTCATTAGTCATATTTTGATGTATACGCGAAAACAAGGTCGATGCCTCAAGTTTTATACGCCCCGCCTCATGAGACAAATTTGCATTACCAGTCATACGCTCCAGTCCAGAGCGTTCCGTAATACCATCTTGTTTACCATAAGCCAGAGATGTATAGAATTTCGTTTTTTCACTTCCTCCCTGAGCACTAATTTCGTAATTTTGATGACTACCATTTTTAAACAAAATATCTTTCCAGTCTGTCCAACCATTTGAAGGTTTTGTTGCAAAATAATCAAGATCCTCGAGTAATGCCGATTCCGCTTGTGCAGCAGACATTCCTTCCTCATCCATGTAGTAATTTTTCAAACCGAACTTAATCATTTCACGACGATCGTCACCATTAAGTGTAGGACGATAATTTATAGCCATATTAGAAAATCCCCAGTCACTACGGAAATTAAACTGAGTTTTTCCCGCTGCTCCTCTTTTAGTAGTAATAACAATTACGCCGTTTGCAGCACGTGAGCCATAAAGGGAAGCAGCAGCCGCATCCTTGATTACAGTAATAGATTCAATATCATTCGTATTCAAAGTTGCCAATACATTTGTACCGGTACTATTATAGCCATCTCCTGTTTTCGGAGTATTAAAAGCACTAATATTGCCCGATTGTACCGGAGTACCATCAATAACATATAATGGATCATTTCCTGCATTCATTGATCCCATACCGCGGATTCGAATTGAAGTCGTAGCACCTGGTGCACCGGAATATGAACTAATTTGAACCCCTGGAATAGTTCCCGCCAGCTTATCCTCCATAGCCATGGTTGGGATATCTTGTAACTTTTCCGTTGTCATCGTAGAAGCAGCTCCGGTGAAAGTAGACTTTTTAAAAGAGCCATAACCAGTAACAACTACTTCTTCTAATAATTCGGAATTGGTTTTCAAAACCACTTCTACCATAGGTTTTATAACCACCTCCTGGCTTTTCATACCTACATACGAAATTACCAGAGTCTTTGCAGAACTACGCTTTCCATAATATACTAATAATCAGCAGATTAAATTTAAAGGGAAAATATATATTACCTGAGAAAACAATATTCAATTTAACTTTTAATTTTAATCCACCTCTATATACAATACTGATAATCAATACATTAATATTGAAAGCTAATAAAAAAGGTAAAATCTGATATTCAATTTAAAATACCAAATTTCTACCTCAAAAACAGAATTATTAACATTTATCCACGCAAGCAATATAGAAAAACTACTTGAATTCTCGTAAAATCTTTCGTATTGGAATTTGTTTAATTCCTTCATACGAACTTCCTTCTAACTCATCCATTGTATAATCATTTTGGGATAATTAGCTTTTAATCCTCCCCATTTATAGCACTTGGTAAAAGCATCTAAACTATCTTCCAGTTTATGAAATTACATAAATTCATTGTAGGTATCACTCAATTACATTCATAAAAAAAGCCGCTCCTCAAAGAAGCGGCTCTTCATATTATAGATTATAGTCTGGCTAATAATTAGGGTTTTGTTGTAACTTTCCACCAGATACATTTATTTCAGTCATAGGCATAGGAAGAATTGTACGATAATCGTCTGCTTTGATTTCTCCTGCAAACTTATTATTTACTGATTTTCCATTTCTCCAATAATCCCAGGAAGTATGTCCTTCTGTAAACAGCTCTAAACGTCTTTCCATTAATATATCATCCAATGTAACGGAAGTCACATCTACATAACCGGCTATACGATTCTGACGGAGCGTATTAATATACCGAGCAGCTTCTCCGGCATTACCTTCTTTCAAAGCACATTCTGCAGCAATAAGATAAACTTCAGACAAACGAATCACTTTTGGATTGTTCACATAAATTTGTCCGTCACGCCCTTTATATTTTTGCGGATAGAATCCAGTATAGCCATTATCAGACTCTTCTGCAATAAGCTGTGTTCTGATATCATTTGGACGAGCATCAAATTCGGCTTTAAAACTTTCTGTGAATGCACATTCTCCATAGCCTTTTGCATGTGTATAATAACCGATAGAGTTACGTTGAGCATTATAAATGGAAGTTGTCAGTATTTCAAACATAGCTTCATTTGTTCCTTCTTTATCCCAAACAGAAAGATATTCATCTATAGAATAAAGTTTATAAGGGGAAGATGCTATTATTTCCTTACAATCATTCAATGCTTCAGCATATTTACCCAGATACAGATAAGCACGTGCACGGATACCTAAGGCTGCCCAATAATTTATATGTCCCTGAGCCTTATCCTTTGTCAGCATAGGAAGTGCTTTATTCAAGTCGCTGATTATAAAATCGTAAGTAGCCTGCAAGGTCGCTCTTTCACCAATATAACTGGTTTCAAAAACATTATCAGACAATACGACTCCCAACCCATTCATATCTCCTGTTGTCGGTAACTTTGCAAACAGTCGAGCCAGATCAAAATGATACAAAGCACGCATTGCATACAATTCCCCTTGAAGATTAGTAATATCTCCTTCTAAATTTTCCGAAGCAGCTAAAACACTGTTAATTCTTGCCAGAGACACATAGAATACCTTATAAAAACTGAACACCAAAGAATGGTTTTTATCCAGTTGATAACGGTACATAGGACCAGCGTGATTCACAGTAGATATAGATTGAAAATCACCGCCACGCAGATCGGCAAATAAAGTAAAATCCGCACCATACGAGCCTACTTCTGTTGCCTGATAAGCATAGACACCATTTACTGCATTTTGTAAATCATCGACGGAAGTAATAGCTTCATCTACCGGCAGGCTTGTTCCTGGTGTTTTCTCTAAAACATCGTCACAGGCTGTGCCCAACAGCATAAATGCTAAACTAACCAAATATATTTTTTTCATATTCATTCCCTGTTTTAATTAGATTATAAAGTGATATTAACACCAAAAACAAAACTTTTGGTAGGAGGTGTATCTGTTTGACGATAACCATTCAATGGCACATCAGGATCTACACGATCACACTTAGACCAGATCATAAACGGATTATTTGCCCGGAAATAGACTCTCAGGTTGTTGAATACATTTTTCCATACCGGAATATTATAACCCAAAGTGATCTCACGCATACGGATATTATCAGAAGATACAATAGTTCTGCTTGAGAAACGATCTGAACGATATGGATTGGCATATATAGGCTTAGGATAATCGACTACGTCACCCGGATTTTTCCAGTAATTGCCGGCTACATCGTTTTCAACATTAAACGAACCGAGTCTTAATCCATCATGATGGAAAAAATATCCAGGATAATCAAACATATCACCGCCAAACTGGTAAGTGATCAGGAATGATAAATCAAAATCACGATATTTGAAAGTATTCGTCATACCTCCGATTACATCAGGTACAGCTTTTCCTACAATACCTTTTTCTGCTTCTGAGTAGTAATTAACTACGCCTTTGCTATGATCTTCCGGATCCTTCCAGAATTCACCTAATCCGGTTTCCGGGTTAACCCCTTTCCATTCCGGCAGATAGAACGTATACATTGATTCTCCTTCGCGATGTAAATACATTTCTCCATCGCCATATTGGATGTCTTTGCCGTCAGGAAGCTTATTGATCTTTACTTTTTGATAAGTCAAGTTGAAGTTCGTATCCCAAGAGAAATCGTTGTTTTTAATATTCTGCGAATTTACTTCTATTTCAAGGCCACTATTTTTTAATTCTCCTAAATTTTGCCAGTTGTTTTCAAAACCAGTTACAATAGAGGTAGGAACTTTAAATAAAAGATCGGTTGTCTTTTTATTATAATATTCAACTGTTAGATTTACGCGTTGATACATATTCCAATCCAAACCAATATTAAAGTTCTGAGATTTTTCCCAGCCTAATTTAGTATTTCCGGCCTGATCCCAATAGATAGCAGAAGAAGGACCATATCCTGAACTGAATGAATACAAAGCTAAGTTTGCATAATAATCGCTAGGCAAGTTACCATTCGTACCATAAGAGAGACGTAATTTCAAATCAGAAAACAGATCGTTATCTTTCAGGAAGTCTTTATTGATTCTCCAAGCACCTGATACAGACCAGAAGTTAGCCCAACGATTATCAGCACCTAAACGGGAAGAACCATCCCGACGAAAACTGGCAGATAAATAATATCTGTTGTCATAATTGTAGTTTGCAGTTGCCAGGTAAGAAACTAGTCCGGATTCATATACATTACTGTAAGCGTTATCAGGCTGTCCGTTACCTAATTCAGGCAATTTATCGGTCGAGTATTGTTTAGCGGTAGCTATTATGTTTGTCAACTGTTGATTTTCAACTTCAAATCCGCCCAATACATCGAATGAATGTACATCATTCCACAAGTTTGCATAGCGCAAAGTGGAAGAACTTGTCAAATTACGGTTTTCATAATTGTAACGTGAGCCTAACCCCTTAACAGATTCACCATCCACACTGTTCGGACTCCAATATTCGAAGTGTTTTGTATCGATGAAGTCATAACCTAAAATACTTTTGAAAGTAACTTTATCAGAAAGTTTCACCTGAACATCTGCATTTGTCAAACTACGCATTGTTTTGGATTTGATCCATTGATCGATACCCAGCATTAAATGAGGATTGGAAGCTGCTCCCCAATTGGCATTTTCGTTATAACTTCCATCAGGATTCTTTACCGGAGCTGTCGGATCGGAAGAGAATACCAAACTAAGAGGAGACGATGTTCCAATCCCTTGCTCTTGGCTACCTTGGTCACGACCACCAGCCTGTTTAGAATAAGCGATAGATTGCTTAACACCAAAACTCAACCAATCATTTACTTGATGATCTAAGTTTAAACGGCCTGTTAAACGTTCAAAATCTGTTCCAATAACAATACCTTCAGACTTGTTGTAGCCGAATCCTACATAGAATTGTGTCTTATCCGCTCCGCCGCTAATTGCAACCTGATGATCTTGAGTCAATGCTGTGCGATACACTTCATCTCTCCAATTAGTATCAGTCTTACCGGAAGGATCATTAAAGAAAGAAGCCATATCACCTTCTGAATCAATGATAGCGTATGCTTCATCACGATTGGTGGCATCTCCATTCAAAATGTAATAGTTCGACAATGCTTCTTTGCCGTATTCTAGTATTTGACTGGCAGTCATAGGAACAAACTGTTTTACAGCCATATTAGACCATCCAACTTCACCTGTATAGGAAACTTTTGTTTTTCCTTTTTTACCGGATTTAGTAGTAATAATAATTACACCGTTAGCGGCACGTGATCCATACAAAGAAGCAGCAGCAGCATCTTTCAACACTGTCATGTTTTCAATGTCATCCGGATTTAAAGAACTAAGGATGCTGGATGTTTTACCATAATAGCTCATATCGCTATCATTTTTAACAGGAACGCCATCTATTACATACAGAGGCGACTTTGACGCACTGATGGACCCAACACCACGAATGTTGATCTCACCAGGAGAACCTGGATCACCTGTAGTAGTAGTTACACGTACACCTGTCAATTTACCTGCTAATGCTTTATCCAGAGATTCTTTTGAACCAGATACAATTTCTTCAGCATTAACGGCTTTTGCAGAACCTGTAAAAGAGGCTTTTTTAGCAGTGCCATAGGCAACAACCATCACTTCCTCCAATGCCTGGCTGGAGGTTTGTAAAAGCACTCTAATCTGGGGTTTAACAGAGATCTCCTGAGTTTCCATACCTACGTATGAAACCACCAGAGTCTTTGCAGAACTTGGTACATCCAAAGAGAACGCACCATCAAAATCAGTCACTGTACCGACCATCGTACCCTTTACGACAATCGATGCACCAATAATTGGCTCATTATCATCCGCCGAGATAACAGTACCTGTTACCTTCGTCGTCTGAGCAGTCGCCAACCCAATACCTAAAATTAGGCAAAACAAAAGATAAGTCAACTTTTTCATAGACACACTTTTTTATTTAACTTATAAATAACTAATTTGCACTATATTTGTGAATACTTTGCCAAAAACCTATTATAAAACATACCTGAGAGACCGCAAATGTAATAATAAATTTATTATAACAACAAAAAACTAATAAGTTTTTACAAAAAAAGGACTGTTAATTAACAAAATAGCGACTAATACGAGCCTTTCGGGAGTTAAAAAGCGGTCTTTTTTTAATGTTTTCTGCAAAGTCACAAATTAAAATTATCTATTTTTAACCCCCATTCGTTTTATGCTTCAGATCAAGATTTATTTGGCCTGAAAAGGTGTGGGTTCCACTCTGGTAGAAAATGCAAACGTTTTTTATCTTTTAATTATGGCAAAAAAAAGAATCTTCGGTTGAAATGTAAAGCGAAAGGAATTCGTCTCTTATTATTTTTTAATAGAAAAATCTGTCCAGCGTTCTGTTCATTTTCTAAAATTGAGAAGTAAATGGAGAGTTTTCTATTTCTGTTTTAATTAGATAAAAAAGTATATAAAAGATACCAATATATATATTCACTCATTTTCTTAGAAGCCTTTGCCTTTGAATTTTGATAGATTGACGCATAAAGAACCGAGTTCTGCAAAGACTTTGGTGATATCATACGTAGGTATGGAAAATCAAGAGCTCCCTGTATCTCCTATTGTTCATGTCAGATTGAAATCCGATACTCAGAATCTTGACGAAGTTGTCGTTGTAGGGTATGGAACTCAACGTAAAAAAGACGTAACAAGCTCTATTGCGAAAGTTGGAGGCGAAACCCTCAGTAACCTGGTGGCATCCTCATTTGATACCCAGTTGGCAGGACGTGCCGCCGGGGTTCAAGTTACCACTCCTAGCGGGGTGCTTGGTGCAGGACCTCAATTTAAGGTTCGTGGTATGAGTACCATCAGCTCCAGCTCTCAGCCTCTGTTCATTGTAGATGGTATGCCTATCGCTACCGGAGACAATGGAGATGGTAAAACCGGTCTGGGACAGTTGTATGCTTCGTTCAATGCGATGTCGGATATAAACCCGAACGATATTGAATCTGTTGAAATATTGAAAGACGGTGCTGCTACAGCTATTTATGGTTCGCGTGCAGCCAATGGCGTTGTTTTGATTACTACTAAAAAAGGAACAAAGGGACGTGCTAAAGTGACCTATGACGGATATGTAAGTGCAGCCAGTGCAGCTAAATTACATGACCTTTTAGGTGCAAAAGATTTTGTCATGATCGCCAACGAAAAATTTGAAAACTGGGATGAGAAAGGACAAGCGGTTTATAATGCTTCAGATCCTGATACAAAATGGAACGATTATATATTCCAGACCGGTTTTCAGCATAATCACAACGTTGCAGCCAGCGGTGGTACAGACAAAAGCCAGTATTATGTATCTTTCGGATTTACAGAACAGGAAGGTATTGTCCGTTCAAATGATATGAATCGTCTGACTTTGAAAGCCGACTTGACCCAGCAGGCGACAAAATGGTTACGCATTGGTTTGAATGGGCAGATGAGCCGTACAAAACTGAATGGTATATCGAATTCTGAAAACTCACTGGGGGGTGTTGGTTTTGCCGGAGTCCGTATGCTTCCGAATGTTGCCGTTTTCGATGCGACCGATCCGACCGGATATAATATTGATAAGGAAAGTCGTAAAACATTGGGACGTGGTAATAACCTTTCTTATATAGATAATGGTATTCAAAACATTATCTGGGCATTGGATAATAATGTGAACCGCTCTACCAATACACGTACCATCGGTGGTGGTTGGGCTGAAATCACTATTATGGACGGACTTACACTAAAAACTCAGGGAGGTCTCGATATCTCTAACGTAAAAGACTTTATGTATTGGGACTCTGAATCAGGTGACGGGTACGGACGTAAAGGTTTGCTCGAAGAAGTAAATACAACTTACGAAAACTGGAACTGGCAGAATATCCTGAATTTCAATCGTTCATTTAATGATGTACATAATTTAAGCGCAACTGCTGTTCAGGAATACACTCACAGTGAGTATGAATATACAGATGCTGCTGTTCAGCAGTTGTCTGACAGGTTCTTTACAGACCATATTATCTCCAATACTTTTGGTATAAAAGATATCGGCGGATACAAAACATTTAACGGACTTGCTTCTTATATGTTCCGCGCAAACTATAATTATGATAGTAAGTATTATGCAGGTGCATCTATCCGTTACGACGGATTATCCAGCTTACCGGAAGATACTCGTTGGGGTACATTCTGGGGAGCTTCCGTTGCATGGCGTTTATCTCGTGAGAATTTCTGGAAAGACGCTCAGGTGAACGAATGGTTCAACGATTTGCGTATCCGCGCCAGCTACGCTACATTAGGTAATTCCGATCTGGGTAATAACTTCCCATATCTGGGAACTTATGGTGCAAAACTGTACGGATCGCAATCCGGTATTGCCTGGAACCGTATGGGTAATAACAACCTGAAATGGGAAACGACTGAAACGTTCGACTTGGGTCTGGATGGTTCTTTCTTCAACAACCGTCTGACATTTGAGTTGGCTTATTGGCAAAAGAATTCAAAAGACCTTGTATTGGAAGTTCCGACTCCTCCGACAATGGGTATTCCTTACAACTCATATTACGATAATATCGGTAAAATCAAAAACTCCGGATTTGAGTTGACCGTAAGCGGTACAGTTATCTCAACGAAAGACTGGAACTGGCGTTCAGAGTTGAACTTCTCTACTGTAAAAAACACGGTTAAGTCATTGTATAGCGGAAATGATATTGTTGATAATTACACAATTATCCGCGAAGGTGAATCTTATCGTTCGCTATACGGATACGACTATTACGGTGTCAATATGGAAAACGGTAACCCTATCTGGAGAAAAGCTGATGGCAGCCTGGTTCAGTTCGATACATTCGGTTCGTATGACTATGTTGAATATGATCCGTCCAATGCTAAAGACGTATCCAAACCATCCTCTTTAGGATCCAGCGACCGTAAAATATTAGGTTCATCCATGCCTACCTGGTATGGTGGATGGAACAATACAATTACCTATAAAGATTTCGATTTGAATATATTCCTTCGTTTCTCCGGTGGTAATAAAATCATGAATGCCTCTCGCCAAAGTGCTCTGATGAATATGGAATTTGCCAATAATGGTAAGGAAATTTTAGGCAGATGGGTGTCTCCTACACAAACGGGTGACGGTATGACTCCTAAAATCGGTTATGGAGACCAGTCTGTTTTGTTCAATGACGGTTTTACCGATTCGCACTTTGTAGAAAAAGGAAATTACCTGAAACTCTCTAACCTGGCTCTGGGATATACTTTGCCGAAATCTGTTTTATCGGCAATAAACATAACCAAGATCCGTGTGTATGCACAGGCTCAGAACTTATTCACTATCACAGGATACTCAGGTTTGGATCCGGAAACTAACACTCGTTTAGGCGTAGACTGGAATGGTATGCCTCAGCAGCGTTCGTTTACTTTTGGAGCAAATGTTACATTCTAAGATTATAAAACAGTAGAAAAATTACAATTATGCTAAATAGAAAACTATATAAAAATATATCAGTTGTAGCATTGGGCGCAGCCTTTATTTCGCTACCCCTATTCAGTGCTTGTGAAAGCGATGTGGTGGATCTGTCTCCGGTCGATAAATTCTCCGATTTGACAGCTTACGGTACTCCGGCACGATGTGAGTTATCTATGATCGGAGCTTATGATGCAGCCCAGTGTGGTATGTATATTAACTCCACTAATGGTTGGCAACGTGGTTATCCATTTGGGGCTGCCAGTATACAACAAGGAGAAATGAGAGGTGAAGATATGAACCTGACGGCCGTATTTTACGATTACACCTATTCAGCGACCTACAATTTGTCTACAGCGAATAATGTCGCTATGTGGGAAACCTCTTTTGAGGCTATAAACCGTTATAATACAGTGTATGCAGGTCAGGAATATGCCGGTAGCAATGGTATACTCGATGAAGCGACAGCCAATCAATATAAAGGCGAATGTCTGTTTTTGCGTGCCTTGACATACCATAATTTAATGATTCATTATGCACTTCCTTACAATGTGGATGGTAATAATAATTATGGTATGCCCCTTTATACTACGGCAATTAATACACCGGAAGCTATTCAGGAAGCATTACAGATTGGCCGTTCGACAGTTGCCGAAACATATGCGCAAATCCTTAAAGATCTGGATGATGCAGAACGATTATTGCCGGAGGTTGTCACTGCTGGTAAGATATCCCGTGCATCTAAAGGGGCAGCTATTGCTTTAAAGACCCGTGTTTACTTGCATATGCGGAATTGGGCTAAAGTTATCGAAGAAGCTGAAAAACTGGAAGGCGGACGTTTCCAACTGGAATCAGACCCGGTTACCCCATTTACTTCAAGTGCCGATAACAAAGAATCCGTTTTCTCGATCGAAAATAGTACGGAAGATAATCCGGATGTTAATGGCTCTTTAGGTCAGATGATGTCGGGACGTGACGGAGGACGCGCAATTATAACGTCATCTCCTACCGTTTATAACTCCAAATACTGGACGAAAGACGACAAGCGTCGTAACTTGTTATTATATCGTGAATCCGACAAATATTATTTCTGTGATAAATACCAGGATCCAACTTCTCAGGATGCATGGGCTCCGATTCTCCGTTATTCAGAAGTGCTTCTGAATGAGGCAGAAGCTGCAGCACGTAGTAACAATAAGACATTGGCTCTCGAAAAATTGAACGAAGTGCGCGACAGATCACTGGCAAATCCGGCACAGGAAAGTTATAAGGCTTCAGATTTCACTGATACCAAAGCCCTGTTAGAAGCTATTCTTTGGGAACGTCGTATTGAATTCCACGGTGAAGGTCGTCGTTGGGAAGATATTCATCGTCTCGCAAATGATGATCTATTCCCTTCCGGTGGTATCCCTGCTAAAATTGAATACAACAACAGCAAGGGCGTAGGTGCATTCGTTGTAAACGGAGAAGTAAAATCTGAATGGTATAGTTCCAGCAAAAAGTTTATTCCTTATACTGATAAACGTTTTATCTGGCCTATTCCGTTAAACGATATTTTAAGAAATCCGACATTAGCAAAACAGCAAAATGCTGGCTGGGAATAAAAGGATTTTTCATAAAAGGAGTGAACCCTGGTAGTCATCTTAGACTTGGGGTTCACTTTTTTTCAGGCTATATTAATAATGTTGAACTACTTTTTTATCGGATATCAAAATGATAATTTAACATTGGTTTGCAGGGAGCATACGAGCTCCTGGTTGAGATTGTTTTCATACAGGCCATTCTGCGTGAGTTTTGAAATGGCATATACACTGAGTGAGTTTGTTATTTCTGTAAAAAAGGAATAAATATGTAGACAAAACGAGTTTTGTGTTTTCAAATTATCTATATTGGTGCATTTTTGGCACTTTGTTTTATTTATTATTTTGTAGCTTCCAGGGCTGATGAGGTGTTGTTTAGCATATAAAATCAATCTTTTAACAGGCTATTTTCTCGAAATCCGGACTCCTTTTTGCGTAAATCTCGCTTTAAACGGATCTCAATTTCGTTTAAACAGAAATTATTTTCGTTTAAAACGAAGTTGAAGTTTGTTTAAAACGAACTTTCGAGATTGTATTTTGAAATATTTGTGTTAAAATATGTGTGTTCTCATTTTCTGGAAGAGGATTTATGCGTGATGTATGTGTTTTTGATTTATCTTATATAGCATCAAAATAACATTGATATTTGTGTATAAAAATCAATATGTTATTTCAGGCAAGTGTTTTTCCATTTGTTTGCGGAAATACATGAACTCTATCCTTTTGCTTTTTTGTTTCCGTGCAATTTTCATTAGAATTACTCTTTTATAAAGGATGTAATTAAATGATTTGAAATAGATCGGTTTCAAATTTGTTGGTTAGGTTTATTATATTTATCTTTGTTTTAATCAAAAATACAGATGAATATGAATACTCCCTTTGTTTATGGTCGTATAGCAGATAAGGAGAACTTCACGGACAGAGATCAGGAAGTGAAGTTACTTACTCAAAACTTCAATAGCCTGGTTAATACCGTCATTATCTCTCCCCGTAGATGGGGAAAAACATCTTTGGTCAACAAAACGGCGCAATTATTGCTCAGTTCAAGTAAAGACTTTTATATCTGTCAGGTTGATATTTTCAATTGTCGCACAGAAGAAGAGTTTTATGTCGCTTTAGCGAATGCGCTCTTGAAAGTATCGACTTCTGCCTGGGAAGAATTCGTTTCCGGAGTGAAAAAATACCTCGGACGGATGGCTCCTATAATTTCCATGTCTGACACCAGTCAAACTTATGAGTTATCATTTGGTATAAACTTCAAGGATAACAAGATGAGTTATGATGAGATACTGGATTTGCCCCAGGTGATAGCGAATGACACAGGTAAGAAAATAATTGTTTGCATTGATGAATTTCAGAATATCAACGAATATGAAGACTCTTTGGCTTTCCAACGAAAATTGCGCGCCCATTGGCAGAAGCAAACCTCTGTTTGTTATTGCCTCTACGGAAGTAAAAGGCATATGCTTCTGGATATCTTCAATGATTATAGTATGCCTTTTTATAAGTTCGGTGATATATTATTTTTACATAAAATAGGCAGGCTTGATTGGATAACGTTTATATCCAGGCGTTTTACCGATACGGGAAAAGAGATTTCTGAAAATTTATGCGATAAAATAGCTGCTAAGGTAAAAGATCATCCGTATTATGTCCAACAGTTGAGCCAGCAAGTTTGGTTACGCACAAAAAAGAAATGCACCGAAGATATAATAAATGAGGCGTTTTTAAGTCTGACAGGCCAACTCAGCCTTCTTTTTGCCAATATTATAGATACGTTGACATCTAAACAAATCAACTTTTTATTGGCTGTGGCGGAAGGTGTTGTCAATTTCTCATCCAAAGATGTACTTACTAAATATAAATTGGGAACTTCTGCGAATATAAAGAATTTGAGAAAAGCTACATTAGAAAAAGATCTGATAGATATTTTACCCGGGAATATAACAGAACTTCAGGATCCGGTTTTTGAATATTGGCTTAAAAATATTTATACAGGCTCGTTAAAATAATATCTTTTATTCCTTTTTCAGGGTAGAATTTGAGTATTTATTTCAATAATATTTGAATTCTGCCTTTTTTATTATTGCAACATTAAACGCCTGATTAGCAGTGTTGTATATACGGTGTTTTCTTTTGCTTATTAATTAAAAATAGAATCTTATTTGATCTTAAGCGGCTCACGAATAGCATTAACTGCTTGAATAACAGAGAATTAGAAAATGCGTAGTTCTGCAAAGACTCTGGTAATTTCGTATGTAGGTATGAAAAGCCAAGAAGCCTCTGTTCAACCGGTTGTAAATATCAGACTAGCATCTGATACTCAAAACCTTTCCGAAATTGTCGTTACGGCAATGGGGATCTCGAAAGAGAAAAAAGCATTAGGTTATGCTGTTCAGGATGTAAAAGGGGATGACTTAACACGTGCTGCAAGTACAAGCATTTCTTCTGCATTGCAAGGTAAAGTATCTGGAGTCGATATCACTCCGTCATCCGGTATGCCAGGAGCCTCTTCACAAATCACAATCCGTGGTGTCCGTTCTTTCACTGGCGATAATACACCACTGTATGTTATCGATGGTATGCCTATTTCATCTGCTGCCGATATTGACACAGATAAAAGAAACACGGGTAGTGTTGCTGGTTCCGACTTTGCCAATCGTGCTGTCGATTTAGATCCGAATGATATTGAAAGTATCAATATCCTGAAAGGACAAGCAGCATCAGCACTTTATGGTATGCGTGCATCCAATGGTGTTATTGTCATTACAACTAAAAGCGGGAAAGGTGCTAAAAAAGGGAAGCCTTCAATTACACTAACATCAAACCTATCGTTCGACAAAGTTTCAACCCTTCCTGACTTCCAAAAGGAATATGCCCAAGGTAGCGGAGGAGCTTACTCTCCCAGTACGTCATTGGCTTGGGGCCCTAAGATCTCTGATTTGGCAAATGATGCAAATTATGGTGGTAATGTTGACAATTCTTACACTCAGCAATACGGTAAACACGAAGGTATGTATTATGTACCTCAACGTGCTGCTGCCGGATTGGATCCATGGGCTGTACCGCAAGGTTACGACAATGCAAAAAACTTCTTCAACACAGGTGTTTCATGGAGTAACAATGTAAACATTTCACAAGCATTTGACAAAGGGAACTATTCATTCTCTTTAGGAAACAGTACCTCTGAAGGTATCATACCTAAGACAGGAATGGACCGTTATAATGCGAAATTGAATGCTACAGCAAATTTAAGTGAGCATTGGACAACAGGTTTCAGTGGTAACTTTATCACTTCAAAGATCAGAAAACAAAGTGCAGGTAACGAAGGCGTGGTTGCAACTATCTACGGTACACCTCCTAGTTATGACTTCAACGGTATACCTTCTCATATAGACGGCGACCCTTATACACAAAATAACTATCGTCCAACAACATTCAACAATGCTTATTGGGCTTGCGACAATAACTCTTTTACAGAACGTTCACAGCGTTTCTTTGGTAATACATATGCACAGTATGATACAAACTTTGGCGAAGATCATAAATTAACAGCCAAATATCAATTAGGTGCAGATGCTTATAGTACTATCTATTCTGACGTATACGGATATGGTGATAAAAGTTATTCAACAGGTTACTCAAGACAGGATAGCTATCACATCACAGAAATGAACTCCCTGTTTACATTAAATTATGACTGGAAAATCATGCCGGATCTGGATCTAAATGTATTATATGGTAACGAACTTGTAAATAAATCTACAAGAGTCACTACAGGCAAGGGGTACAATTTTAACTTCCCGGGATGGAATCATATCGGAAACGCAACGACTTTCCAGGCAGAACAAAGAACAACGAAAAAACGTACTGTTGGTAACTTTGCAAACTTGGCATTATCATGGAATAATATGTTGTATTTCAATGCTACTGTTCGTAATGACATTGTATCTTCAATGCCTCGCGGAAATCGTTCATTTACTTATCCTTCCGTTTCTTTAGGCTGGATTTTCACAGAGCTTTCTCCTTTAAAAGAGAATAAAATCCTTACTTTCGGTAAGATACGAGCTTCTTATGCTGAAGTTGGTATGGCTGGCGAATACTTCGATAACTACTATTATACACCCAGTTATGGTGGTGGGTTCTCGGCAGGTACTCCTATCCAGTATCCATTCGGTTCAACAACATCATATATACCATATTATAAGATATATGACCCGAGCCTGAAACCTCAGAATACAAAATCGTACGAATTAGGTGCAGACTTAACATTCTTGAATGGTTTGGTTTCATTGAACTATACTTATTCTCGTCAGAATGTAAAAGACCAAATCTTTGAAGTGCCTTTATCTACTTCTACAGGTTATAGCTCAATGATAACTAACGGTGGTGCAATTCATACGAACTCACACGAAATAACATTGACAATTAAACCGATTGAGAAAAAGAACATTTACTGGGATTTCGGTTTCAACTTCTCGAAAATCGACAACTATGTTGATGAACTGGCAGAAGGCGTTAACAGCATTATGTTAGGTGGCTTCGTAACTCCTCAGGTACGTGCCGGTATCGGTGATAAATTCCCTGTAATCTACGGTTCCGGTTATTTACGTAATGATGACGGACAGATCGTTGTAGACGAAAATGGTCTTCCTCAGGCAGGAGAACCTCAGGTTATTGGTAAAGTTGCTCCCGATTTCCGTTTGGGCTTCAACACGACATTCGAATTATACAAGTTCCGCTTGTCTGCTGTATTAGACTGGAAACAAGGAGGACAAATCTATAGTGGTACATTAGGAGTTCTTGATTACTATGGTGTAACTCAGCGTTCAGCCGATTATCGCAATATGTCTGAATTCTTATTCGAAAAGCCTGCCGTAAAACAAAATGCAGATGGGTCTTATTCTCCAAACGACATCAAGATAAAAGGAGAGAATGCTTATGACTATTTTAATGCAATGAATGCTATTGATGAAGCTAGTATTTATGACAACTCATTCATCAAATTGCGTGAAATTTCTTTGAGCTATCCGATTCTGGAAAAATCATACTTAAATATTACAGCAAATGTGTTTGCACGTAATATCCTCCTATGGTCACAATTACCAGGTCTTGATCCGGAAGCTACATTAGGAAACAACAACATGGCTGGTGCATTTGAACGTTTCTCTATGCCGGGAAGCTCTAGTTATGGTTTTGGTTTTACATTCAAATTTTAAACATGAGTAATATGAAAATTACATATAATAAATTTAAGACATATCTATCTGTCGCTTTAGTGGCCGGAGTTCTATTCTCCTGCTCCGAAGACAAAATGGACAAGATCAATCAGGATATTGACAATCCTCATAATATTGATGCTAAATTTATCCTGACAGACGCGATTACCTCTACTGCATTTAGTAATATCGGAGGAGATTTTAATCATTATTTCTCTTCCTATGTTGAAAATGAAGTAGGTATTTTCAATCAGTTATACAATGCAGAAACACGTGTTTCAGAAGTATATGCATCTTCCACATTTAATAATATCTGGGGAAATACATATAGCTCACTGAAAAATGCACGAATCATCATTGATAAATGCTCTGAAGAAGGAACTCAACCCGGAAACTACACAACAAAGGGGATGGGAGAAGTCCTTGCCGCTATCAATGCAGGCTTAATAGCTGATGCTTTTGGAGACACTCCTTTCAGCCAGGCTGCTTTAGCTAAATTAGAGAATGGTAAACCTCAATTCATGAATCCGGTAATAGACAAGCAAAAAGATATTTACACAGCTATCATTGCTTATCTGGACGCTGCTATTGAAGATCTGCCTAAAGGTGATACACACGCTACCGGAAAAGCTGGAGCTCAGGATATATTATTCAAAGGAGATGCTAATAAATGGCTGAAATTGGCTTATGGCTTGAAAGCCCGTTATACTATGCATACATTAAATGTGACAGAAAATAAAACTGCTGCTTTAAACACTGTTTTGGAATGTTGTAAAAACGCTGCACAAAACGCTAATGAGCAAGCTGCATTCAATGTTTATGATGGAGTTGCCAATCTTAACCCGTTGTATGACTTCTTCAATAGTCGTGAATATACAGCCGCAAGTGCAAGCTTGACACAAAAGCTTATTGCACGCAACGACCCGCGTGTTCACCGTGCATTTGTTGATGCACTCTTTGCAGATAAAAGTCTGGATGCTGAAGGCTTTTACTGTAAACAGTTGACCGGAGAAGAAAAAGATTTCTTATCCATGATGGCTCCTAACGGTAAGCCTCAACAGGAACAGGAGTATTACAATACTTCTATCTTCCTGATAGCAGCTACTGCTCCTACTATGCTAATGAGTTTCCACGAAGTGAAATTCCTGGAAGCAGAAGCTTTGGTAAGACTCAATCGTTTGGATGAAGCGAAAACAGTATTAAAAAATGCCGTTGTAGCCGGTTTGATGAACATGGAAGTAAGTGTAACCTCTGCGTTAGACAATGCTTCAATACCTGTTAAAGCCAATTCAACCAGTGCAGTGACAACCGCTGAAGCAGAAAACTACTTTGACACGGAAGTTGCTCCGTTGTTTGCTGCTAATCCTTTGAAAGAAACAATGATTCAAAAATATCTTGCTTTCTGGGGAGCTAACGGTGAATCAACAGAATGCTATAATGATGTACGCCGTTTGAAAGCGGAAGGCAATGACATTTACAGTTTTGAAAACCCGGGTAAATTCCCGTTACGCGCACCTTACGGTAGTGACGAAGTAAGCTCTAACCCGAATGTAGAAAGTGCATATGGCAATGGCCAATATGTATTTACAGAAAACGTTTGGTGGGCAGGCGGTAGCCGATAAACAAAATCCAATGCAGTGATCGTATAACTATTTATACGATCACCATATATACTCACATACGGCAACCGTATAAACCCACATACGATGATCATATAAACGCTTATATGATCATCGTATTTTTTTATTTGGCAAACTTCACATCTATTCCTCTATCTTCTTTTGCTTTCAGTCCCAGTACTCGGCCTCCTACTTTCACCTTTCCGGTGATAAATTCCGGAATATTATATGACATCATAAACTGATCATAGAATTCTGTATCTTTCTGAGGTAATAAAAATGGTTTGCAGGCTTTTCCATCCTTACCGATATAGGTGATATACGGCCGTGTATATAATCCATCTATCCGACGACTACTGAATATAACCCAACGGCTGTTACTGCTCCAGGAATGATAACTTTCCACATCATCACTATTCAATATATCTAAAGGTACGCTTTCGCCTGTCGCAAGATCCGCCATATACAAGTCAGCATCTTTATGCCAAATAGAAAAATTACCATAACCTGATACCGTATACATCAAATAGTTTCCATCCGGAGAAACACGTGGAAAAGAAACGCTCTGTCCTTTTATATTTGCATTATATAATGTATCGACTACAGAACCGAAACTCCGGGTATCCGGATCGAAAGAAATAGAACACAAGCTATATTTGATCTCAGAATACTCCTGCGGAATAGAACGTGCACCAGCCGTACAGAAATAAAGTGTTTTTCCATCCGGAGAAAAAGTGGGGAAAGTTTCAAAAGCATCCTTCGAAAATAACTTTCCGGTAGTTACTATCTCGTGCTTTTCCACATCATACACTACGACATCCGAAGTCTCATCAAATACTTCAATCCGGTTCCTGTCGTTCATATGGAATCCCTGCTTTGTATTATTTACAGAAAATGCAACATATTTTCCCGAAGGATGCCAGGAGGGATATACCAATGAAGAAACGGTTTGTTCCGTTTTGGTATTCAACTTTTCTATTTTATCTCCGTCAACCAGTATGGTTCCAGGATACGTTTCACGCATATGGAAAAGCATCTTATCCGGATTCTGCATACAGAAAGAATGGCAATTCACACAATTCCGGCCACTCATCTTATTTTCAATGATGGCTGTTTCCGTATAGTTTTCCAGATTACGCTGATAAAGCCCCATCTTATTCCACAAAGTATATCCAGGAGCAATTAAACGATAGGCAATATAAGGATCGATAGGGTCCGTTGCTACATATAATTTAAAAGGAGCATATTCTATCCACTTACCTTTTTCTTTCGCCTGAACGATTACATCTACCGCATTACCGGCAGTAGACTGTAAAAGCCTCTTCCATTTGGAAGAAGGAATTACAAACTGATTCCCTTTGGCTTTAACTTCAATTTTCCGGTCAGCCGAAGATAAAATCACACGTGCCTCCTCATATTGAGTTGTCAATGAAAAGTTTAACGGAGCGATATTCGCCGGAATAGTAACATCGGTATAATCCGGACTAATTGCAGGCTTTTCACTTAACTTATCGCTAACCTGAACCGCATCCGAACAGGACATAAACATAGCCAGCAACATGATATATTTATAATTACCCTTCATATTCATCCGATTATTTAAACATAAAATAAAACCAGTAAGTATCTCCATAGGCTCTTCGCATTAACCCTGGCAGTACATTCGCATTACTCCTATTTGCCAAAACTTGTTTTTTATATTCTACAAAACGTTGCACAACCGAAGGAGAAATATTAAAACGCTTCCAGTAATCAGGTTCAGCCTCCGACAAGGTGATTACTGCTTCCTGAAACGATTTAGGCAATACAGGCAAAACATCCGTACCATAATAATGCTCCACCATCCCCTTAAAGCCGGCCATATCCTTGGACATCAAATAAAAAAGCCCCAGATATTCAATTGCATTCCTGTTTGACGGATTAGTTTCGGCAATAACCCGTAAATCTTTCTCCATATTATTCAATTCCGACAAATAATTATCTTTGGGCAAACTTTTACGCATCGATCCCAGGGCCGTATCTTTTTCTACCTCAGCATCATTATATAAAAACTTACGTTGTCCGCTTGCCCAAGAGCTGTAACAACCTGTATTTTCCAATACTTTAATATATTTTTCCGCCACCGGATACTCTCCATAAATCAGATTTGTCTGCACCAACCTTTTCAACATACGCGGATTACCCTCTCCTATTGTCGTTGCAAATGCTTCAAACGCCATCTCCTGCGCCAGAGCCGAATTTCCCATTGCAAAATTAACTTCACTCAGCAAAATAGATATCTGCTCCGTTTTATTCCAGCCAACCATCAATCCTAACGGTCCTTTTTGGTCAAAACTGAATGCCCTGTCTGCCAACTCTCCTTTATGTGCCAAAGCTAAATTCAGATAACATAAATTCAGATAATTGGTAAGCGGTCCTTTACTTTCTTCAATGATTTTATCCCATTGTTCCGTTCTGGCATAATAGTCCAACTCCTTCACTTTGATAGATTTTTTATCTCCGTACTCAGGAACTCCCCACCAACACAAAAGGAATAACAACAGGACTTGCACACCGCAACCTGCAATCAAGAACTTTTTGCTTACCCGCTTTTGCTTGTGTTTTAACCAAAACGATAGAATTAAAATAAGAGGAAGTGATATCCACGAATAATAGATAACCGACTTCGGTTCCAAAGCCGTATGATAATAGGCATCAGGCAGAAAAGCAAAACGATATTCACCCAAAGCGGCAAAATAGACACTACAAATACCACAAAAGACAACCAACACGCCAGAAAGCAATACCCAGTACCATTTAGGAGTTTTATTAAACAACTCATAAATAACGACCAAAATGGAAAACAAAAAAGCGGCAGATCCTATTGCCCCATAAAGAACAGGCGAAAGTAACACTTCTACCACTATCCGCCACTTATCATTCGAGATACGCAAACAAAAATATAAGGCCAATAGCATTATGTCGAGTGCTACCGTCCCGGCAACAAGATAGTTAAAATCAAAATGGATGAACATAATCAAAACCACCGGAATAAGATAGAGTAGAAACAAAGTCGTATCCGGTATAATCCGGTGTACAATACCTCTTACCCCAAGTCCGGTAATAAGCAATAATCCTGCAATAATAGCAGCTCCGGCATATGGAAGAATAAAGAACTGAACTAAAAACTCAGACAGAACTAAAGCGAACCCACCGGGAATGATCAACTTCCCTGAAATATATTCCCCGGTAAACTGAAACAAATGTGTCTGCTCGATAAAGTAAAAATGATATTTACTATATGTTTGCAGAAATACGAATAAAGCTACCAATATGACCAGCCAGAAAACAGCAACTTTCAATTTCATGATATTGTGGTTTAAGCATGTTTTACCAATTCAAAACGTTTATCCACAGATTGCGGAAGCTCATGGGGATAATGGGTCACATAGATCAACGTTTTACCCGGACGAGAACAGAACTGCTCTATTATCCGTGCCGCCCTCTTCTTGTTACTGATATCGAGGCCGTGTAAAGGTTCATCCAATATAATCAAATCCGGATCTTTTACGAATGCACGAGCCAGTAATGCCAACCTCTGTTCACCTGATGATAATGTCAGGAAAGAGCGGTCTTTTAATGTCTCAATCCCCAAAACACGCATCCAGTCCAAAGCTATTGCTTCCTGCTCCGCAGTACATTTACGATATAATCCGATCGAATCGAAAAATCCGGAACCGACAATGTTCAACACCGGAACATTCTCCATATAATAAAGATGCATTTCAGGAGAAACATAGCCTATCCGCTTTTTTATATCCCAGATACTCTCTCCTGATCCGCGCTTTCGGTCAAACAAATATAATGTATTTGCATAAGACTGAGGATTATCTGCATAAATTAAACTCAACAAAGTTGACTTTCCTGCCCCATTCGGACCGAATAAAGCCCATTTTTCTCCGTTTCGTACTTCCCAGTCGAGTTCTTTCAGAATGGTTCTGGCTCCATATTTAATAGAAACACGTTCCATACGGAAAGTAACATCATGAGTGGAAGGCTCCTTTTCTGATATTGGCAATGGAACATCCGAAGAATGATCCGGAAAAAGATGGGTAAGCAAATCTGTATGTGCAATAAACTCAGCCCGTGTTTCCGGTGGAAAAACCATCCGGTTATGTACGGGTAAAATATGTGTTATCATTTCCGGTATATCATCCGGATTAGATAGGAGCAAAATAACCTGTACATTTTCTAATTTTGTCATTTGATTTAACAAGTCGACCAGGACATCTCTTGAAGAAGCATCCAAACCTATAAACGGATTATCAAGGATAAGAATGCGAGGGCGTGTCAAGAGAGAATGGACAATCAGGAATTTACGTAGTTCGCCGCTGGATAAAAAGATCAAGCGTTTGGGTAGTAAATCTTCTATACCAAAGAAAGAAAGTACCTGACGTAAATTCTCCGTACCGGCATATTCTTCCAGGATTTGCTCAATTGTCGGCACCTCATCTGTTTCCGTCGAATGCCAGCGTTGCTGATAATATGTATTCCGGCAATCCGCCAACGAATAGATATCTTTGAAAGCAATGCTCTTGACTAGATTACTTACTTTATCTTCATAACCGAAAGTGATTTCTCCCTCTTTCAATGCAAACTTACGTTGCATCATATCCGCAATCAATGTTTTCCCTGAACCGTTCGGACCTATTATGGCCCACTGTTCCCCTTCCTTGACCGACCAGCTAAACGGCTCTGTAAAACGGAGTTCTGGTAAACGGGTAACCACATTCTGCAGGTTAACTATTGTATTATTCCCTTTCATCATCTTTTATTTATACGCCCAAAGGTAAACAGTTTCTTTATAAAACTTAAATATATCGACAAGAAAGAAGAAGGGATCACTCATCACGAGCAATCCCTTATATATATACAGGCGTGGTATGTCTATAAAATTCTTACAAATTAGTTATTATAATGCCTGTAATTTCCCAACTCAACTTAATAAAATTCAATCCAATATATTTATTGTATTACGTTCTATTCCACTTAATTCAGTCTGATAGACTACCCACCTTTACGAGACAAAAATAATAAAATAAAACAAAACAACAATCTAATATTTTGTTTTTTACACAAAAGCGACCGTTTTACTATCAATCAAAAAGTTTTATTGAATTTAGTAAGATTTCATCTTATAGTTTTGAAGAGATTATCTATCTTTGATTGCTAATTATTTTATCTTAAAATCCAATAACATGAAACGATTATTTTATTTCTCAATTCTTTTGCTGGGAATTATCAGCACACTCAATGTTTCTGCAGCCGATAAAAACAAATGGCAGCCTCTATTTGGAGCAAATCTATCAGATGCCAGCTATAACCCGGAGGTCTGGAGCATGACAAATGGCGTACTTGCAGCTGTGCAGGACGAATCAATATGGACCAAAACCGAATATGAAAATTTTGAGTTGGATCTGGATTTCAAAACAGATGTAGGCACAAACAGTGGCGTTGTCATTTACTGTACGGACACTAAAGACTGGATCCCCAATTCTGTAGAAATACAAATCGCTGACGATCATTGCGAAAAATGGGGAAATGGAAAACCCTATGAAAAATGTGGTGCCATTTATGGCCACCTGGGAGCGAACAAAGATAAAGTTGTAAAAAAGCCTGGAGAATGGAACCATATGCGTATAAAATGTGCCGGACAACGCATCACTGTTATTTTGAATGGCAAAAAAGTAACAGAAATGGATATGAGCAAATGGACCTCAGGCAAAGTAAATCCTGATGGAAGCGAAATTCCCAGTTGGTTACCCAAACCTTTTGCCGAATTACCGACAAAAGGTTATATAGGTCTGCAAGGAAAACATGGTGATTCACTTATCTGGTTCCGCAATGTAAAAGTAAGAAGCTTGTAATAAAAAAGAAAAGAGGAAAGTCTGTAGCAACTTTCCTCTTTTTATTTTAAAAAACCTTCGTTCCTTTGCCTAAATGAATTTCAGAAGCCTGGGTTATAATGACTTCCTTGACTCCTGCATCAATCGCCTGGAATGAATTTTCCAGTTTGGGAATCATACCTCCTTGTATAATACCCTGCTCTACCAATTGCTTGAAAGCTGTACGATCAATTTCCGGAATAACGCTTTCGTCATCATTTTCATCCTTCAATACGCCTTTCTTTTCAAAACAAAATACCAATGTCACATCAAAATGTTTGGCCAATGCTTTAGCTGCCTCTCCGGCAATGGTATCTGCGTTGGTATTCAACATATGCCCTTGTTTATCATGAGTAAGCGGAGCCAACACCGGGACAATACCCTGATGGATAAGAGAAGCCAACAGATCAGCATTCACCTCTTTTACATCTCCCACAAAACCATAATCCACCTCTGCTACCGGACGCTTATTCGAACGCATCAGGTTCATATCTGCACCGGTTAACCCTAATGCGTTTACATTTAATGCCTGCAGACCTGCAACAATATTCTTATTGACCAAACCGCCATATACCATAGTAACCACTTTCAATGTTTCAGCATCTGTCACCCTGCGTCCGTTAACCATCTTGCTTTCGATACCCAATTGGCCAGCCAGTTTAGTAGCAGAACGGCCACCACCATGTACCAACGCCTTAAATCCTTCTATCTGAGAGAAATCACGAAGCAAACTTTGTAATGTTTCTTCTTCCTCCACAATCTTTCCACCTACTTTAATCAGCGTAAGCTTTTCTTTTTTCATATCTGACAAAATATTTTTTGCTCCAAAGGTACTAAAAAAGAAAAGATTTACATACTTTTGCATAGTCTAACGCGGTAGTAGCTCAGTTGGTAGAGCATTAGCTTCCCAAGCTAAGGGTCACGAGTTCGAGTCTCGCTTACCGCTCACTTCTATTTAAGGTATTACCTTCTACGGGTAATACCTTTTATTTTTTCATCTCACACAGTAAAAGAACTTACCCTATTACAAAGGGAGTTTCCCCACTTATATGGGGATTTTAGCCCACAGCACCGGGGACTCTTCCCCACTTATATGGGGAAAGTTCCCCAGTGCTAATAAAATAATGGGGAAACATAATAAAGCAATATACTTTCCTACCCATCTTCGTATTTATTTAGGAATAGTTTTCATTGATGAAAACATTTCATTAAAAATGAGTGTTAATCCTATATTATTCTTACTTTTGCGACTATTAACTAAATTTAAAAAGAAAAAGAGAAAACAGCTATGTTAACAGTGATGATTTTGGTTTTTTTAGTTGGGTATCTATGTATAGCTTTAGAGCATCCACTGAAAGTAAACAAAGCCGGAACGGCCCTACTAACCGGAACTATACTTTGGGTTTTATATACCTTCGGGGCACCCGATCTTATCCCAATTGCTTCTGCCGAAGCCTTTAAAGAGTTCCTGGATTCGCATCCAGGCATAGCAGCTCTCCCTTTCGTGGAACAAAGTACCCGCTTTGTCGTCGAACATCAGGTATTGGATAGTATCGGTGAAATTGCAGAAACACTAATCTTCCTGATCGGAGCAATGATTACTGTTGAACTGATCGATGCCCACGGAGGGTTCATGTTCATCACAAACCGCATTAAGACAAACCAGAAGAAAAAGTTACTGGTATTAGTTGCCTGTATAACATTTTTCATGTCCGCCATACTTGATAACCTGACAACCTCAATCGTTATGGTTATGTTGATGCGAAAATTATTAGGCAACTACAAAGAACGTTGGGTGTTTGGTAGCGTCATTATTATTGCAGCCAACAGTGGTGGCGCCTGGTCTCCTATCGGTGATGTAACTACGATCATGTTATGGGTAAGAGGTAATATCTCTACATCCTCAACCATCCCTCACCTTATCTTGCCGAGTTTGGTTTCAGCAGCAGTACCCGTATTGATCATGATGCACTTCCTGCACGGAAAGGTAACACCTCCCGATGCATTTACTTACAATGAAAATGATGAACTGCTCAAAGAACTGAAAAATAAAGAAAAACTTTCGATACTAATTCTTGGTGTTTTCTGCCTTGTATTCGTACCTATATTCAAGACAATCACCCATCTGCCTCCATTCATGGGTATTTTGATGGGTGTGGGTATTTTGTGGGTATATACAGAATTAATGTATAAGCGGAATATCGTAAACGAAGATATAAAACTTCGTTTATCAAAAATAGTTCGCCGGATAGACGGAGCTACTTTATTATTCTTTCTTGGAATTTTATTAGCTGTAGACGCCTTGCGTTGTAGTGGCGTACTCTCCAATTTCGCCTTATGGCTGGATGATACGGTAGGTAATGTATACGCTGTAAACCTGATTATCGGAACCTTATCAGCCATCGTCGATAATGTTCCTTTGGTTGCCGGTGCAATCGGTATGTATCCGGTAGCAACAGAAGCTATGATTGCATCAGCTGCCGATCCTGTTTATATGGCAAACTTCGTTCAAGATGGCATCTTCTGGCAATTCTTAGCCTATTGTGCCGGTGTTGGAGGCAGTATGCTGATCATCGGATCTGCCGCCGGAGTCGTAGTTATGGGGCTGGAACGTATCAATTTCATTTGGTATCTCAAAAATATTTCGTTACTTGCACTCCTTGGATATCTGGCAGGGGCCGGAGTCTATATTATCCAGCACGTAGTACTGGGATTATAAACAAAAGGAGGATACAATTATGTTATGGGATTTCATACTTAGATTATTTATCGCAGGTCTTCTGGGAGCTGTGGTTGGTCTCGACCGGGAATACAGGGCAAAAGAAGCCGGATATCGTACGCATTTCCTGGTTTCATTAGGTAGTGCTCTCATCATGATTGTTTCTCAGTATGGTTTCCAACAAATCATACAGGAAAACAGTGTTTCCCTCGACCCCAGCCGTGTTGCGGCGCAGGTGGTAAGTGGCATCGGTTTTATCGGTGCAGGAACGATTATTATTCAGAAACAGTTTGTTCGCGGACTGACAACAGCCGCAGGCATCTGGGCTACCGCCGGGATTGGACTGGCCATCGGAGCCGGGATGTATGGTGTCGGTGTAGCAGCGACAATATTGACTTTAATCGGTCTGGAGCTATTAAGTTTCATCTTTAAAAGCCTGGGGATGAGAAGTTCGATGATCATCTTTTCAACTGCCGAGAAAGACATTATACAAAAGGTTACCCGAGTACTGAGTGACAGAGGTTATATGCTCGTCTCCTATCAAATGGAAAAAGTCAATCATTCGAATGCCGACACTTATGTCGTTACGATAGTCATAAAAGCGAAAAAAAGCATGGATGACAACAAATTACTCCTGTTTATGGAAGAATTTCCGGAAATAACAGTCGAGAGAATTGAATAGAATTACTGAAACGGGGACAAGTTTTACTATATTTGTCCCCGTAATTATTTATAACAAATACACATGAACATAATTTCTAAACTTTTCAAGAAAGAAAAAGAAGAAACAGAAGCTACCTCAAAGGGTTCCGTTGAAGAGTTCGTTTCTTTGATCCGCGTTTATTATCAGGCAGTAATGGCTGTACAACTGGGTATAACCAACATCAATATGCTGTCGGATATGGCGCTATTCAAACGGATGTTGAAGATCCCAACACAAAATAACAAACCGGGTATTGCCGAAAAATCACGTGCACGTAAGATCCTTATGCAAGACTACGGCATGAAAGAAAGTTTCTTTAAAGAGATTGATGCATCGGTTAAAAAGAATTGTAAATCACAAAACGATATCAAATCGTACTTTTTTCTGTTTCAGGGTTTCTGCAATGACCTGTTTTCTTTGTTGGACAACCTGATGCAGTGGAAGTTCCGTTTCTCTATGTTGGTAAAAAAGCTGTTATACAACCAGACAGCCAAAACGATTCACGAGATTGTAACCCGTTCGGAATGGAAAGAGGTTAGCGTACAAAAAACGGCTTGGAGTATTCGTAAATACAAAGAAACACTCGGTTACTCGGAAGAATGGATGACTGATTTTGTTTACAACGTTGTCCTTCTCGCCAAAGAAGATGCAAAGAACCAACGCAAGAAAGACAAATAAAGATTGAATGATATGAAATATCTTTTTTTAGAATATCCCAAATGCAGTACTTGCCGGAACGCAAAAAAGTGGCTCGATGAACATAAGGTATCCTATGATGATCGTCATATAATCGACCATAACCCTTCTGTTGAAGAGTTGACTGAATGGATTGAACGGAGTAAGCTTCCTTTGAAAAGCTTCTTCAATACCAGCGGCCTGGTATATAAAGCGATGCAACTGAAAGACAAACTGCCTTCCATGAGCGACAAAGAACAGATTGAATTGCTGGCATCCGATGGGAAATTGATTAAACGCCCATTACTGGTAAACGAAAATCAGGTACTGGTTGGTTTTAAACCCGGTGAATGGGAAGAATTAGTAAAATAGTCCTATGAAAGAGTTCATCACCCCTCCCGATCATATTCATTTCCTGGCAAAGAAGCTATTTGCTGATTGCGGGGAAATTATCGACGGTTCCATTGCTTATCTGGAAAAAGGTGGTGGTGGACCTACTTCATTGCATACACACGAACATAACCATCTGTTTATTGTGACCAGTGGGCAGGCACGTATCGAGCTGGGCAGCGAAGTAAAAATACTGAATGCCAACGAGTCGTTTCTGGTAAAAGGAAGTATTCCCCATTCCGTATGGAATAATATCGACGGAACAACCGTTATGATCGGTATCTCTGTAAAAGACAAATAATCATCTTAATTTACTTTTCGAATGGAAAATCTTACCTATCAACCCAGTTCAGACTATGTTGCAGCCTGTGGATTATATTGCGGAGCCTGCCGTAAATTTGTAAAAAAACAATGCCCCGGATGCAAGGCAAATGCAAAAGCTGCATGGTGCAAAATACGGTCTTGCAATATTGAGCATAACTATAAGAGTTGTGCGGACTGTACGGTCAGTTCCATTGAGGAATGTAAGATGTTCAACAACTTCATAGGAAAGGTTTTCTCTGTTCTTTTCCGTTCGGATCGTGCAGCCTGTATCAGAAGAATACAAGCAATCGGATACGATGCTTTTGCCGAAGAAATGCACAGTAAAAAACAACAGACAATAAAAAGATAAATAACAGAAGCCAATGGTATCAGAATTACATCCGCTAGGGTTCTTTCTACCCGAACAGACTAAACTGCTTATGCTGGGCAGCTTCCCACCTCCCATGCAACGTTGGTCGATGAATTTCTACTATCCGAATATCCAGAACGATATGTGGCGTATCCTGGGACTCCTATTTTATAATAATAAAGAGTATTTCCTGGAGACAAAGAAAGCTTTCAGTGAAGAAAAAGCCAAACTGTTTTGTAAGGAAAAAGGTATCGGCATCGGTGATACGGCTGTCGAGATCATCCGTCTGAAGAACAATGCTTCCGACAACTTCCTGCAAGTTATCAAACCTATCGATCCGGAAGAAGTATTGTCGCAGATTCCGGAGTGTAAAGCGATTGTCGTAACCGGCCAAAAAGCAATGGATACACTTTTATCCGTATTACCTCCTACCGAAGAACCGAAGGTCGGTTCCTATTCTACGTTCACTTTACTAGGTAGAGTATTCAGATTATATCGTATGCCTTCTTCTTCCCGGGCTTATCCCAAACCGTTGGAAGAAAAAGCAGCTGTCTATAAAGGCATGTTTGAAGGATTAGGCATGCTGTAACCTTTCATATAGACAGAATTATTTCAGGTGATAGTTGACAAGTGACAGTTATTTCGGCTTTCGGTCGATGGGATTACCGAATGCGAAATTCCAACTGTCACTTGTCAACTGTCATCTGTCAACTGAAAAATGTTTCACACATTTTTCTATATTATCCGCAATGAAAATACGTATTCACCAAGCGGATCATTCCTTCCGGATCGCTCTTCAGGTCATCCCGCAAAGAGAAGTCGTTATATGATTGCAGCTTTTTAATGATGCCGTCGATCATACTCGGACTAAATACATTGTACTTTTCAAAGATTGCCCGTTGTTTCTGCAAACGTTCGGCTGAAGCGGCACAACTGTCGGGTAATTGATCTAATGTACTTAAGCGGTCTTTATTCTCTTCCTGATGAATATTGACATTGACATACGTCTTTTCTGCAATCTCCAGAGCATTCTCTATTTCAAAACCATAACGGCAGGCAACCGCCAATCCGGCAAGTAGCTGATACAGGTCGGCCGAACCATCCGGCGAACGCATCTCTACGGTTTGCTTCTGTGCCGTGTCGTAATGGCTATCCTGTTCCAACGGGTTAGCGAGTGAACACATATCTTTCTTTGCAGCCCAACCCAGCGGTACACGAACCAATACGGAACGGTTACGATCACCCCAACAGATATTCGTAGGAGCTTCCTGGTGAGGAACCAAACGGAAGTAAGAAGTCGGATTCGTATTTCCGAAAGCAGTAATGGCAGAAGCCAGCTGCATCATACCTGCAATCGCTTTACGGGCTGTTTCAGACAATACCCCGTCTTTCAACATCTGGTTTTGACCTTCTTTCATGATGCGCATATGAATATGCAGACCGGAACCGGCCTTTCCTACCGTAATCTTCGGAGCAAAAGTAATATCCAATCCATAGCTGTAAGCCAGGTTACGAATAACCCATTTGGCAATAACAAGCTGGTCGGCAGCATCTTCCACCCTTGTCGGAAGGAACTCTATTTCATTCTGTTCGTATATTTTCCCGTTCAAGGTAAAATTACCGACTTCGGAATGGCCATATTTGATCTGTCCTCCTGCCTGTGAGATATAGTGCATACATTGGGTACGGAACTCGTTGAACTTGGCAAAAGGCCCGGATTCATGATAGCCGCGTTGGTCGGTTGCCGGAAACAGTTCTTCTTCCTCTGCTATTACATAATATTCCAGTTCACCCATGGCTTCAAACTCCATTCCGGTCACTTCGGTAAAAGCTTTACTTGCTTTATGCAAAGTATATTCCGGTGAACTTTCCAACGGTTCCCCATCCTTATTGAAGAAAGAGCAGAGCATACTGACTGTCGGTAATTCGGCAAAAGGATCGACAAAAGCCGTTCGGAAACGAGGAATCACATACAGGTCACTGCTACCGGCTTCGATGAAAGAGAACAGGCTCGAACCGTCCACACGTTCGCCACAGGTTAGAATAGCATCGAGGTAGGCAGCGTTATTTATAACAAAATTCAATGTCTTCAACCGGCCATCGCCTGCCGGATACATAAAGTTTACCATCTTGATTCCCTTCTCGCGGATGAAAGAAATAATGTCCGCTTTCGTAAATTGGGAAGAAGGTTTTTGCAGAAACTCAACCAGAAGGTTGGAGTTCATTTCTAATTCGTTTTTCATGCTTCGTTGATTGTTTTACAGTATAGATTTAACTATCAATTCTATCGTTTCCAAAGATAGAAAAAGAAACTTCGACTACCCTGTTTTCCTTGAATTTTATCATGCAAGAAAATTATTATTTTCACTTTTCTTCAAAAAGCCTTGCATATTAAAAACAAAAAGCTACCTTTGCACCCGCAATACGGAAGTAGCTCAGTTGGTAGAGCACTGGTCTCCAAAACCAGGTGTCGGGAGTTCGAGCCTCTCCTTCCGTGCACAAGGCAATACATCCATCGGATGCGTTGCCTTTTTTTATAAAAGATCAGTTATCCTATGGTTAGTATCAAGTTATAATCGTATATTGCACATAGTTTATCACTAGCTAAAAATCAACGGATAAAAACAAGCGTACTATGAATATAATTAAATACACACTATTACTTGGGATTACGATGTGTCTATTAACTTCTTGCGGAGCTACTTATTCCAATGCTCTGGCGGCGGATAAAAACATTCAGAAACTAGAACTGGGAATGAGCAAACCGGAGATTATAAACATTATGGGGAGTACCTATAAAAGACTGGAAGTCAAACAAACGGCTGATGGCTACCGGGAAACACTCGGATTTCCAGATTTTCAGAATGGCATTTATCAACTTCGCCTGCTTGACGGGAAACTTCAGGAATGGGATTATTTACAGCCCAACAAATGCAAGGATAATTGTTCGGATAAATAATATTGGTGTAAAAAGAGCCGGCAGGTTCAGCTAATGAAAAAGACTGAACCTGCTGCAATATTCAGTCAGATAATATCTCCAGGCCGTCCTCCCGCATCACAAAGGTATGTTCCCACTGTGCAGAAGGAAGTTCGTCGTCTGTTATTACGGTCCATCCATCCTCTTCGGCGATGTAAACGCGATAAGTTCCCATGTTGATCATCGGCTCGATGGTAAAAACCATGCCTGGAACCAAAAGCATCCCCGTTCCCTTACGACCGAAATGAGCCACTTCCGGCTCTTCATGAAATTCCAATCCGACACCATGACCGCATAAGTCGCGAACCACCGAAAAACCATTCTTCTCGGCATGCTTCTGAACGGCATGTCCGATATCTCCCACATAGCCAAAAGGCCTGGCAGCCTTCATGCCGACTTCCAGACATTCCTTCGCCACACGAACCAGCTTTTCTTTCTCCGGAGAAACTTTACCGATCATAAACATACGGGACGCATCGGAAAAATAACCGTCCAGGATGGTAGATACATCTACGTTGATAATATCACCTTCCTTCAGTATCTCCTTTTCGCTGGGGATACCATGACAAACGACTTCATTGATCGAAGTACATACGCTCTTCGGAAAACCTTCAAAGTTCAACGGAGCCGGAATGGCACCGTGATCCATCGTATAATCGTACACCAGCTTATCGATCTGGGCTGTCGACATTCCTGCCTTGATCTCTTTTGCAACCAAATCAAGGATACCTGAGTTTACGACTCCGCTTCTACGAATGCCTTCGATCTGTTCTTCTGTTTTAATCAGTTTTCGGGAAGGAACCAAATGACCTTTATTCTGGAGATAGAGTATCTTTTTATCGAATTCCGTTAGTGGCTGACCTTTGATGATCTGCCAATTATTTCTTCTTCTCATACGTCTTTATCTTTATCGTTTAGATAAACAAAGGTACGTTTGTTTTCTTTTACAGAAGAGAAAATGAGTTTAATAAAGTTCAAAAAACGACTCCAAGACCTGCCAGGATAGTTGTTTTATTCATGGTTTTCGTTATTTATCCAGTTATCTATTATTTTATCCAGGCCATTCTCAAGTTGTTCCCAACCGTCTTTAGACTGTAACTTGATGCCGTTATATATCGGACAGGTTTCTTCCAATAATACCAGGTAACTGATAGAAGCAGAAAGGATAGTCGCCATGATCGATATTTCCGACTCCGGCCTGTTTGTCAACCGGCGTATAATCATTATGGAGCATCCTGATTTGATTCCGGAAAAGCTCCTTTATAAAATCTCCCAGATGTTCCGGCTCCAGATTGATCCAGTAGTCATATTTCTGGATATAAGCAGCGATCAATCCGTCCAGCGAGTCAAAATAACGATAGATCAGCATCTTTGAAACTCCGGCTTTGGCTGCTACCACATTGACGCCTAAATTCTCGAACCCCTCATCCTCTATCAGGGTATTGACAGCATTCAACAAGGCAAGCTCTGTCAACTCCCTGTTTTTACTCGGTCTTACTATAACTTCTTCTTTTTCCATATGTTATCACTTTGTTACCAACTGGTCACAAAAGCAAGTTACCCATCGGTAACATAGATAAGGAAGTTCTCTTTTTTTGCTTTATTAAGAGATCAGGAAAAAATATGAATAGGATTAACCGGTCGGTGTGTCATTCTTTCCATGCAGATATTCTTTCTTGAACATATTAAAGCAAAGCATGAAAACCGAGATCAGAAGCGGTCCGAAGATCACTCCCATAAATCCGAATAAGGACAGACCGATAATCACACCGAAAATAGTAACCAAGGGATGTATATCCGCCATTTTCTTCTGTAACATAAAACGGATCAGATTATCTACGTTCGTAATCACGATCAGGGCATAAGCAGCTAGTCCCAACCCATTTACCCAATCTCCGGTCAGTGCCATATACACGACAAGGGGAAGCCAGACAATAGCGGTTCCGACAACAGGAATAATAGTCGCAAAGCAGGTCAGAAATCCGAAGAGGAAAGCACTCGGCGCATTAAATATCCAATAGCCCAACATGGCGATCAATCCCTGAATAATAGCCAGCAAAGGAATACCTATCGCATTGGATGTTACAATCATATTGATCTCTTTCAGGACTTCTTTCTTATTTTTTTCGTTGAAAGGCAGGATGTCGTAAATATAAGCTTCCATCTGGCTACCACCGATCAGCATAAAGTAAAGGATCAATACCAGTACGGCTATATTAATAGCAAAACCGCTGATGCCTCCCATCAATGCCTGTCCGATCTTGGGTAGTACGGAGACGATCGATGCGATATTACCTTTATCCAATATATTGTATCCTACTTTCTGGCGGACAATATCTGCAATATGCTCAAAGCTGCTGACCAGTACGTTCGGGTCGAGGTTAATCGTCTGTAATTTATTGATAAACAACCATACAGCCAGAGAAAGAGGGATCAGAAAACATAAAATGGTTTCGAGTAGCAGAAGTATAGCGACCAGGCTGCGATTCAGATGTTTCTTTTCCGTAAGGTGCAGCATCTGTTTTCTCAGCAATATATAGATGGTGAATGCTCCGAGTATCCCTCCCAGGAATGGCATAAATTCAATAAAAAGTATTATTCCCATAACCAGGATGATTGTAATCAGGGAATACTTCCAGTACGATTCTTTCAAGCTCATATTCGTTTATAATAGAATGTTTAACCTCATTTATAACAACGGCTGATCACAAATGTTTCCGATCGTGATTCCTACCCTTTCTAATAAAACAAATTAATCAGCACAGTTGTTAAGATTAAATCATTTTAATTATAACTTTATACCTGTTATATTTAACAAAGAAAATACCGTACCTTCGTTGTTATATATTAAAAGAACTACTAAAAATATATTCAGATGAAAAAAGTAAACAATTCAATTCTGCGCAGTGCTTTTGCTATGATATTAGGATTCGTACTGGTTTTATGGCCGGAAGCTGCGGTCACCTATCTGGTTATCGCCATAGGTATCTGCTTTATACTACCCGGGATCTTTTCTTTACTCAGTTACTTTACGCGAGAGAAAGTAGAGGGAGAACCTTCACCGATGTTCCCTATCGACGGTGCCGGAAGTATTTTATTCGGTGCATGGCTAGTGATTATGCCGGCGTTTTTTGTGAATATATTAATGTATATACTAGGGGCTTTACTGGTTATAGCCGGAGTTCAGCAAATCATTATGCTGGTTTCGGCACGTAAGTGGAGTATCGTGCCGTTCGGCTTTTATGTAATGCCGGCACTTATCTTACTGACCGGCATCATGATCATTGCTTATCCGTTTGGAGCAGCAGCAAATACATTTGTCATCTTTGGCGTCGCCAGTATTTTCTATGGAGTCATAGAATTATTAAACTGGTACAAGTTCCGCCAAAGATAAACCGAAGGTTACGACTTACGATATTCCATCGGAGAAATACCCATATGCTTCTTAAATAATTTCCCAAATGTCGACTGATCGGAAAAATGCAGAATATCTGCGACTTGCTGTACGGTTGCCTGCGGAGCCTTCAACAGGATCTTCGCTTCCACAATCAAAGCATCGTCGATCCACTTATTCGCAGATTTCCCGGTCAGTTCTTTTAAGATAAGGGACAGATACTGAGGGGTGATAAACAGTTTCTCTGCATAAAAAGTCACCACGTGCTGTTCCTTGCAATGTTCAAACAATAACTGCAGGAATTGTTCAAAAAGTTCCTCTTTACGTGAAAGGGCCGGTACCAGCATTCCGTCTTTTTTACCCATCAGGATATTGGCTATCTCCAATAGAAAACCGACAAAAGCATTTTGCATCACCTCTTTCTGGAAGAAATGAGAGCGGTTCTTTATTTTCTTCCGCAGTAATTCTATCTGGTCGTTTATTAATTCCGTTTCCTCCGGTTCAAATGTGGTGCAGGGATTCTTCTTCAATTGCATATAGTTTGCCATGGAAAGACTACGCTTGGCCGGATTGCACTCATCCAGAAAATATTTTGAAACAACCAACAGTTTCCCTTTAAAATCCTTACTGACTTTGTTCAACTGCATCGTATGCGTAGGCATAATAATTACGAAACTGTTTGCTTTTAACACATAAGGTACATAATCCAGATAAATTTCTGACGAGCCTTCTAATGCCAAAACCATCAGAAGCGCATCCAAACGCATCGGAGTGGTATATTCATGTACATCTGAATTATCTATATCCCGGGTTCCATCGATATCCGCTATTGAAAAAATATCCTGAAAGCTATCACGAATAACGATACCTTTATTCAACTCCGCTAAATCTATTAAAGGAAGATTTTCCATAATTTTCTTTATTTACTCAATCGTAGTAAGTGCAAAGATAGGCTTTTATTTATACCTGCAACATTTTTTGTTTCATTTTTTACCAATTCAAACATAATTTCAACCGATAAAGATTCTTTAAAGCCTATGAGATTTCGTTTCAAACCAATCATGTAACGGAATAAACCTTTTCGGTTTTCTAAATTAAGTAGACCTTTGCCAACGTACATAATTATCGAGAATACAAAAAATATATATGAATAAAGAACAGATAATGATGACTGCGCTTGACTTGTTCTCGCAACACGGAATAAAAAGTGTGAGCATGGATGATATTGCCCGTAACATGGGGATATCAAAGCGCACAATTTATGAGTTCTTCGAAGATAAGGAAACTCTTCTGGTGAAAAGTATCGAATACAATCACAAAAAGATGAAGCAGGTATTGATCGAGCTGGAAGAAGGTCCCTATTCTGTTGTAGAAGAGATCATCTTATTTTATGAAGAATGCATGAAGCGTCCCCGATGGTATAACCGGAAATTCTATGATGATCTGAAACGATATCCGAAGGCCCTGGAATTAAATGAAAAGAATAAAGCGGAATTTTCAAAGAAGTGTATGAAGCTTTTTTCCAGAGGAGTAAAAGAAGGAGTCTTTCAGAAAGGTATAAATTTTGAAATCGTAACCCTGCTGGCAAAAGAACAGATCAAAATGATACGCCCCACAGGTGCATTCCTGAACCATTCTGTATCGGAAGTCTACAAGACCGTCTTATTTACTTTCTTACGTGGGATATGTACAGAAAAAGGTCTTGCAATATTAGACAGATACGCATTGAAACAATCACAGAATTTATTGTGAGAGAATTATAATAGGTATTATATTCAAAATCAAATCTAGTTTAAATGGAACGAGTATTAGTTAGGAAAAAGATGATGTGGGTAGTTTTGATGTTGCTACCATCTCTGGCCTTTACCTCAGCCAAGGCACAGGATGTCCTGAAGCTGAACCTGAGTAAAGCGCTGGAGATTGCGCTGAGTGAGAACCCAACCGTAAAAGTTGCAGACAAAGAAATCGAAAAGAAAAAGTATGCACAAAAGGGTTCATATGCCGCCCTGTTCCCCCAGATTAATTTTGCAGCCGACTACAATAGGACACTGAAAAAACAGGTTATGTATATGGACGGCTTCGATATGGGAAGTACGGAAGTTCCCGAAGGAACAGAAGTTCCGGATATGAGTAAAGGGATCGAAGTTGGACGCGATAACAACTGGAGTCTCGGATTTAACGCTTCGATGCCGTTGGTTAATGCCTCTTTATGGAAAAGTCTGAGTATATCGGCCTTGGATGTCGAATTATCGGTAGAACAAGCGCGTTCATCCAAAATATCTATGGTGAACCAGGTAAAAAAAAGTTTTTATAATGTATTGCTGGCAAACGATTCATACCGTGTATTTAAAGACAGCTACGACAATGCGATGGAGAACTACCTGGATATCAAGAAGAAATATGAACAGGGAACCGTTGCCGAATACGACCTGATCCGTGCCGATGTAACTGTAAAAAACAGCGAACCCAATATGCTACAGGCATTGAATTCATTAACACTTGCCAAATGGCAACTGAAAGCATTACTGGGAATGGACCTGGAAATAGAGATCGATTGTGAAGGTTCACTGGTTGATTATGAAACGGAATTATTCGCAGATTTCTTATCGACCGACACGACACTTTGCGAAAACACGGATTTGAAACAGATCGACTTGCAGGCCGAACAGCTAAAGAAGACCTTAATGATGCAGAAATTCGATTATCTGCCTACACTGTCTTTGACCGGTCTTTATCAATGGACATCCATGAATAACAATTTCAAGTTCAGGGACTATCAATGGAACCCTTATTCAATGATCGGTGTAACACTGACTGTGCCTATCTTTTCGGGAGGAAGCAAGTATCATAAGATCAAACAGACACAGGTATCCATGCAACAGATGGACTTACAGCGCGAAGACACAAAACGCAACCTGCAACTGTCTATCAAACAATATATGGATAATATGAACACTTGCATCAAGAAGTTCGATGCAGCGCAAAAAGGGGTGGAGCAGGCAAACCGCGGATATCTTATCGCCCAAAAGCGATATGACACCGGTGCCGGAACACTGTTGGAAATGAATGATGCCGAGTTGGCACTCACGCAATCGAAGTTGAATTTCAATCAATCCATATACGATTATATGGTAGCTAAATCAGATCTGGAGAAAGTTCTGGGTCAACAAAATTACTAATTAACTAGCAATGAGAATAAAAATAAAAACAGTTTACAATATGAAAACACGTGAAATGCTGAAAGTTGTACCACTCGTTACGTTAGCCTTGCTGATGTCCTGCTCGGGTGAGAAGAAAGACGCAACAACCCAGACCGTTGATGAAAAGGTGAAAGTGAAAATAGAACAGGTATCAGCTCAGGATGTAGACCAGATAGCAGAATTTACAGCCACTGTGGAGGCAAATATAAAGAATAATATAGCACCTCAGTCGCCGGTCCGTATTGAGAAACTGTTTGCAGAAGTAGGCGACCATGTGAAAGAAGGCCAGCTATTGGTCAAAATGGATGCCAACAACCTGAAACAAGCCAAAGTCCAGTTGGACAATCAGGAAGTGGAGTTCAAGCGTATCGACGAACTATATAAAGTGGGCGGTGCATCCAAATCAGCCTGGGATGCTCAGAAAACCCAGTTGGATATAAGCCGTGAAAGTTACAAAAACCTGCAGGAGAACACCCAGTTACTAAGCCCGATCAGTGGTATCGTGACTGCCCGTAATTATGACAACGGTGATATGTATAGCGGTGGAAATCCGATCTTTACCGTCGAACAGATTCGTCCGGTCAAACTGTTCGTGAATGTTTCCGAAAGTTATTTCACCCAAGTAAAGAAAGGGAATGAAGTAGATATCAAACTGGATGTTTACGGCGACGAAGTATTCAAAGGTAAAGTGAGCCTGGTTTACCCGACCATCGATGCAACAAGCCGTACTTTCCCTGTCGAGATCAAGATAGCAAATACAGACGAACGTGTACGTCCGGGAATGTTTGCCCGTGCAACAATGAACTTCGGTACCAAAAATCACGTTGTCAGCCCCGATCAGGCCATTGTTAAACAGTCCGGATCAGGCGACCGCTACATTTATGTATACAAGAATGGAAAAGTATCTTACCAGAAGGTAGAACTGGGACGTCGTATGGGTAACAAATACGAAATTATATCAGGCGTTGAGAACGGAGACCAGGTGGTAATAACCGGTCAGAACCGTTTGACTAATGGAATGGAAGTAGAAATTGACAAGTAAGAAATAACAGTATATGAGTTTATATGCAACAGCGGTCAAAAAGCCGGTAACCACCGCCCTCGTGTTTGTGGCAGTGGTAATTATGGGGCTTTTTTCCCTAACCCGATTATCAGTAGACTTGCTGCCGGAGATCGAGACCAATATGATCATGGTCATGACGGCCTATCCCGGAGCCAGTGCCACAGATATTGAAATGAACGTATCCAAGCCATTGGAAAACGTGTTGAACAGTGTGAGTGACCTGAAGCACATCACATCACAGTCTCGCGAAAACATCTCTATCGTTACTCTGGAATTTGAATACGGAACCGATATCGATGTCGCGACCAACGATGTCCGGGATAAGCTGGATGTCGTTGAGTCGTCTCTGCCGGATGATGTGGAGAATCCGATCATCTTTAAGTTTGGTACCGACGATATTCCTATCCTGTTGCTTTCAGTGACAGCAGAGGAAAGTACCAACGCCTTATATAAGATACTGGACGATAAAGTATCGAACCCGCTGGCACGTATCAGTGGCGTAGGTGCAGTATCTATCTCAGGAGCACCGATCCGTGAGGTTCAGGTATATTGCGACCCTTACAAACTGGAGGCTTACGGCCTGACTATTGAAGGCGTTTCTTCGGTCATCGCCCAGGAAAACCGTAACACCCCGGGGGGGAGTATCGATATCGGTTCGAACACCTACACCCTGCGTGTACAGGGTGAGTTTACCGATGCCAAACAGATGCTCGACCTGGTAGTAGGCAGCAACAACGGCAGAAATGTGTACCTGCGTGACATTGCACGGGTAGAAGACTACGTGGAAGAACGTGCCCAGGAAACCTTCAACAATGGTGGTAAGGGAGGTATGATCGTTATCCAGAAACAATCCGGTGCCAACTCGGTTAACATAGCCAAGAAGGTACACGAAAAGCTTCCGGAAATACAGGCCAGTTTACCCTCGGATGTACAACTGGGGGTAATTGTCGATACCTCGACAAACATTTTGAATACGATCGACAGCTTGCAGGAAACAATCATGATCACCTTCATTGTCGTAATGCTGGTTGTATTTATCTTCCTGGGACGCTGGAGAGCGACATTCATTATTATCCTGACTATCCCGATCTCATTGATCGCCGCCTTCGCTTATTTGCTGGCATCAGGAAATACATTGAACATTATCTCCCTGAGCTCACTATCCATAGCAATCGGTATGGTGGTGGATGATGCCATCGTTGTATTGGAAAACGTCACGACGCATATTGAGCGGGGAAGTAAACCGAAACAGGCGGCAGTACATGCAACCAATGAGGTGGCTATTTCCGTAATCGCTTCTACGCTGACCATGTTGGCTGTATTCCTGCCGTTGACTATGGTTACAGGTATGGCCGGTATCCTTTTCAAACAGTTAGGATGGATCGTTAGTATCATTATGATCGTATCTACCGTAGGTGCTTTGACACTGACCCCGATGCTTTGTTCTCAGCTGTTACGTCTCGATCCGAAGAAAGGCCGTTTATATGTATTGTTCTTCACTCCGATCGAAAAAGCACTGAATGCACTGGATGTCGCTTATTCACGTTTCCTGAGTTGGGCTGTCCGCCACCGTAAAACGGTTATCACAGGTGCTGCATTGGTGTTCATTGGTAGTATGCTGCTGATACCGACCGTAAAAACAGAGTTCTTCCCGACTCAGGATAATGCTCGTATCGGTATTACTATCGAATTACCGATCGGTACCCGTCAGGAAATAACACGCGATCTGGCTCTACGTATAGACAAACAGTTCCGCGAAAAATATCCGGAAATTCTGGTACTGAACTTCACCGAAGGACAGGCTGATACCGACAATACATTTGCACAGTTGAGCGATAACGGTTCGCACATCATCGAAATGAACATCAACCTGAGCAGTGTCGGAGATCGTGAAAGAGGTCTTATCGAAATTTGTGACATGATGCGTGAAGACCTGGCCGATTACTCGGAGATCAAAGAGTATAAAGTATTGGCCGGAGGCCAGTCCGGATCCATGGGTGGTGAAAATGCCGTGGATATCGAAATCTACGGTTTCGACTTTGCCAAGACCGACGCCGTAGCTGCCGATCTGGCAAAACGCCTGGAAGCATTGAAAGGCTGTTCGCAGGTAAATATCAGCCGTAAGGATTATATCCCGGAATACCAGGTGGACTTCGACCGCGAGAAACTGGCCATGAACGGACTGAACGTAGCAACAGCTTCTTTGTTCCTGCGTAACCGTATTAACGGTTCTACCGCATCCAAATATCGTGAAGACGGTGACGAGTACGATATCAAGGTACGCTATGCTCCGGAGTTCCGCCAGTCTATCGAAGATATCGAGAATATCATGCTCTACAACAATGCCGGACAGGGAGTTCGTATCCGCGATGTCGGTAAAGTGGTAGAACGTATGACACCGCCTACCATCGAACGTAAGAACCGTGAACGTATCATCACCGTTTCTGCCGTTGTTGGTCAAGGTGCTGCTTTAAGCGACTTGGTAACAGCCGTACGTGGCGAACTGAAAAAGATGGATATTCCGAGTGAAGTCAGCTGGCAGCTGGGAGGTACATTCGAAGACCAGCAGGATACCTTCCAGGATCTGGGAGTATTGATGGTATTGATCATCATTCTCGTGTTCATCGTGATGGCCGCCCAGTTCGAGTCGTTGACCGACCCGTTCGTGATCATGTTCTCCATCCCGTTTGCCTTTACAGGCGTTATCCTGGGATTATCGATCACGCAAACGCCACTGGGGGTAATGGCCTTGATCGGTGTGATCATGTTGATGGGTATCGTTGTTAAGAACGGTATCGTATTGATCGACTACACCATTCTGTGCCGCGAACGTGGTATGAGTATTCTTACTGCTGCCGTAACAGCCGGCAAGTCTCGTCTCCGTCCCGTATTGATGACTACATTGACAACCGTACTGGGTATGATTCCGATGGCTATCGGAACCGGTGAAGGTGCTGAAATGTGGCGTTCGATGGGTATGACAGTAGCCTGGGGCCTTTCGGTTTCCACCTTGATCACGCTGGTTATCGTACCGGTAGTATATTGTGTATTTGCCGGTAACGGAGTGAAACGTCGTCGTCGTAAGATCGCCAAGTTGAACCAACTGGAACAATTATAAAACTTAGAAACCGGGAACCCTGAGTTCCCGGTTATAACATAAAATAGAAAGAACAATGAAAGCTATATTCATATCATTCAATCAAGCCTATTACGAAATGATCTTAAGCGTCATGGATCGTAACAACATCCGTGGCTTCACCTATTGGGATGAAGTACAAGGCCGTGGCAGCAAAAATGGCGAACCTCATTACGGTAGTCACGCCTGGCCTACTCTGAACTCTGCCATACTGGCTATGGTAGAAGATGAAAAAGTAGATTATTTCCTCGATCTGTTGCATAAAATGGATATGCAAACGGAAGCACAAGGTTTGCGTGCGTTTGTATGGAATGTTGAAAAAACAATTTAAATACACATGAATACACCTTCTGTAACAACATTTAAATTGAGCAGGAAAAAGCAGAGAGGGTTGTTCCTTACAACCCTCTTCTCTGCCCTGATCGGCATAGGCTCCCTTACACTCTCTCACGAGCTGAAGTTGGGCGAAGGACGTTTCCTCCTTCTCCTGGTTGGATTTTTCTCGTTGTCGACTACGGTGTTTTGTTGCATAAGCTATTATTACCTCACCCGGGAAAAATTTACAGCTATCTATATTTCAGAAGAAGGTGTTAATGACATATCCACCGGAAACAGATTTGGTACTATTTTATGGAAAGAGGTTGAAAATATCAAAGTTATGGACGATATTAGCAACCTGAAACGCAAATACATTGTGTTAAAGGTCAAAAATCCGAACGAATATATTGACCGTGAACCCGCACGTAGTAAAAAACGTTCCATGGAGCTAAGGCTCCAATACTACGGATCACCTATTTGTATTTCCAACCGCGCGTTGGATTGTACTTTCGAAGAATTAAAACAGGCTGTATTCGAAAGATATAACCTTTATAAAGCTTCTCATGAAGAAGCATAGAATCTTTTTTACAATGGACAAACACCTTAAGATCCTTATTTTTACTAAAGACGAAAACCTGGGAACATTATTCAAAGAATGTCTGAAGACTGATAAATATGTCACTGAAACTTTTTCCCAGGCTGAAGAGGCCTACGATTTCTTTTGTACCGTTGGCTCCGACCTTTGTATCATGGATGTATCCGCCGATAAGGAAGAAATCACGCTGGCTGCTGCATTCAAAGCCGTACGGAATGAAACACGACTGATCTTCTTATTCAATTCTCCGACCAAAGAAGATATCGTAGAAGTCTACCAGATAGGAGCAGACGATCTGATGCGGAAACCTATTAGCCTGGAAGTATTGCAGGCCCGCATCCATGCAATAATGAAACGATCTGTCTCCGATCAGCAAAAACCGATCGTTATATACAAATTCGGCCTTTTCTCCTTCAACACACATACACAAACGTTATCCATAGGAGAAGAAGAGAAGAAACTGACCACCAAAGAGTCGGACCTTCTCAAAGTATTGTGTCAGAACCCGAACAAACTGGTCGACAGAAGTTCCGCACTACAAAGGATATGGAAAAACGACAGTTATTTCAATGCACGCAGTATGGATGTATATATCACCAAACTACGTCACCTGCTAAAAGCCGACCCGACTATCAGGATCGAGAACGTACATGGAAAAGGATACAAACTAATGACTAAAGCTACACAGGCATGACAAACGAATATTTCAATATATTACTAATAGCAATGGCAGTGATTGCCGCTATTGTTTTCATCACCCTCTATTTTGTAGAAGCCGGATACGGCATGTTGTTCGATAAGAAATGGGGGAAGCCCATCTCCAACAAGATCGCCTGGATATGTATGGAAGCTCCGGTTTTCCTGGTCATGCTTCTATTATGGAGCCAGTCCGGACGACAATTTGAAACAGTTCCCCTACTCTTCTTCCTCTTCTTTGAACTGCATTACTTACAGCGGGCATTCATCTTCCCTCTATTGATCAAAGGAAAAAGTAAGATGCCGGCCGGGATCATGACCATGGGTATCGTATTCAACCTGCTGAACGGATATATACAGGGCATGTGGATATTTTACCTCTCTCCCGAAAGTATGTATTCAATCGATTGGTTATGCACTCCTCAATTTATTATCGGAACAATCCTTTTCTTTACAGGTATGTATATCAACTGGCGTTCCGACTATATCGTTCGTCACCTGCGTAAACCGGGCGACACCAACCACTATCTTCCGAAGGGAGGTATGTTCAACTACGTCACCTCAGCCAATTATTTCGGAGAGTTGGTAGAGTGGTGTGGTTTTGCGATCCTGACTTGGAGTGCCAGCGGTGCCTTGTTCGCCTGGTGGACATTCGCGAACCTCGTGCCTCGTGCCAATACCATCTGGCACAAATACAAAACCATGTTCGGAAAGGAAGTAGGAAACAGAAAACGGATCATTCCATTTATATACTGATTATACAATGAACAAAGAATCTCTACTATTCACCCCCGCCACGATTGGCCCGTTAACACTCAGAAACCGTACGATACGTGCGGCTGCCTTCGAAAGTATGTGCCCGGGAAACGCCCCGTCGGAAATGCTGTATAATTACCATACCTCTGTTGCTGCCGGAGGGATTGGTATGACGCCACTCGCTTATGCAGCCGTTACACAGAGCGGACTTTCTTTCGAGCGCCAGTTGTGGCTACGTCCCGATATCATCCCGGGACTGAAAAAGATAACCGATGCAATCCATAAAGAAGGGGCTGCCGCATCCATACAGATCGGACATTGCGGAAACATGTCTCATAAGAATATTTGCGGATGTACCCCTATTTCTGCATCGAGCGGCTTCAATCTCTACTCACCTACTTTTGTCAGGGGTATGAAACAATCGGAGATAGCCGCGATGGCCAAAGCATTCGGGCAGGCCGTTCATCTGGCACGCGAAGCCGGAATGGACGCAGTAGAAGTACATGCCGGACACGGCTACCTGATCAGCCAGTTCCTTTCGCCTTATACCAATCACCGGAAAGACGAATACGGCGGAAGTCTGGAAAACCGGATGCGCTTTATGAAGATGTGTATGGAGGAAGTAATGAAGGCGGCCGGTTCCGATATGGCAGTCCTGGTTAAAACGAATATGCGTGACGGCTTCAAAGGCGGGATGGAAATCGACGAGACACTGGAAGTGGCCCGTACCCTGCAAAACGAATGCGGCGTACATGCCCTGATACTCAGCGGTGGATTTGTAAGCCGTGCCCCGATGTACGTCATGCGGGGAGCCATGCCTATCCGCACAATGACACATTATATGCCGGCCGGTTGGTTACCCCTCGGCGTAAGAATGGCCGGTCACCTGATGATACCGACCGAACCGTTCAAAGAGGCCTATTTCCTGGAAGATGCTCTCAAGTTCCGGGCAGCCCTGAAAATGCCTCTTGTATATGTCGGCGGTCTTATCTCACGGGAAAAGATAGATGAAGTATTGGGAAAAGGGTTCGAGTTTGTCAGTATGGCACGTGCACTCCTGAACGATCCGGCATTCGTCAACCGTATGAAAGAAGACGAGCAGGCCCGTTGCGATTGCGGACACAGTAACTACTGCATTGCCCGCATGTATTCGCTGGAAATGGCTTGCCATAAACATATGCAGAATCTACCTAAAAGTATTGTCAAAGAAATAGAAAAACTGGAGTATAAATAATAATGGAAAAAGGAATAGCCATTATAACCGGTGCCGACGGTGGCATGGGACAAGAGATTACCCTGGCACTGGCTAAAGACGGTTTTCAGATCATCATGGCGTGCAAGGAACCAGAGAAAGCACGCCCGGTTTGCGAACGTATAAAAAGAGAAAGTGGAAATGAACAAATAGAGGTCCGTGGGATAGACCTCTCCTCTTTATCATCCGTTTATACTTTCGCACAAAAAATATTGGCGGAAGGCCGCCCGGTCAGCCGGTTAATGAATAATGCCGGAGTCCTGACCACTGACATCCGCCCAACGATAGACGGATTGGAAACGATCGTCAGTGTGAATTATGTCGGTCCCTACCTACTTACCCGATTGTTGCTTCCCCTGATGCATGAAGGAACCCGCATCGTCAATACGGTATCCTGCACCTACGCCATCGGTAAAATAGAATCCGACTTTTTCACCAAAGGGAAGAACGGACGTTTCAACCGGATATCGGTGTACGGAAATACGAAACTGGCCTTATTACTCTTTACGCGCGAACTGGCAAAAAGGGTAAAAGAAAAAGGAATCACCGTCAATGCCTCCAATCCCGGTATCGTTAGTACAAATATGATCACGATGAATGCCTGGTTCGACCCGCTGACAGATATTCTGTTCCGCCCTTTCATCAAAACCCCGCTGCAAGGAGCGGCAACAGCCATACACCTTGCCTTGTCGGAAGATGTGAATGGCAAAAGCGGCTGCTGCTATGCCAACTGCAAAGAGAAAAAACTGTCGGAACATATCCTGAATCATCCGGCACAAAGTAAACTCTGGGACGATACAGAAGCATTGCTCCGCTCCCATAATTTACTGGATAAAAAAAATATACAGGGGACAGTTGGAACATATTGATAAAAAACATACCTTTGCACCGCTTTTAACCCCCGTACGTGTGATGGGAAATTAGGAAGCATAAAAACTAATTTTGAGTAACACAAAAAATTAAGAAAATGAAGACATTCCAATTAGAAGGAAAAGGAAGAGAAGTAGCTGCTACTTCTGCCGATCAGAAAAGAGCTTTGAAAGCTTTGCGTAAAAATCAGGAAATCCCTGCTGTATTATACGGTGGCGAAAAAGTAACTCACTTCACAATCACAACTGATAGTGTACGTAAGTTGGTTTATTCTCCGGAAATTTTCGCTGTAGAACTGAACATCGACGGAACAAAAACTATGGCTGTTGTTAAAGACATCCAGTTCCAGCCTGTAACTGACGCAATCATACACATGGACTTCATGGAAGTTTCAGAAAACAAACCGGTAGCTATGGAAGTTCCAGTTGTTCTGACTGGTCACGCTGAAGGTGTTAAAGCCGGTGGTAAGCTGACATTGCGTATGAGAAAGCTGAAAGTAAAAGCTGTTTACACTCAGATCCCTGAAAAACTGACTATCAACGTTGATCACCTGGGCTTAGGTAAATCTATGCAGGTAGGTGCTTTACACTTCGAAGGTCTGGAACTGATGAATGCAAAGAACGCTGTTGTTTGCGCCGTTCAGTTGACTCGTGCCGCTCGTGGTGCTCAGGCTAAAGCGAACTAATTAGTCAATTAAAGTTTCCGGTCGTTCCCAGGAAGGTCCGGCTTTAATAACAAAATAAAAGGGAAGGATATTCAGCTGAATGTTCTTCCCTTTATTATTATAAATGTAAGAATTATGAAATATCTGATAACCGGACTCGGTAATATCGGCCCTGAATATTGGGGGACACGTCACAATATCGGTTTCCGTGTCGTAAATGCCCTGGCCGAAGAAGCCGGCGTCCCCTTTACGGAACAACGCTATGGAGCGATTGCCCGGATGCGGGTAAAAAACTGTGAACTGATACTGCTCAAACCGAATACGTTCATGAACCTGAGCGGTAACGCAGTCCGTTACTGGTTACAAAAAGAGAACATTCCTGTCGAAAACCTGTTGGTAGTAGTAGATGACTTGGCTCTCCCCTTCGGTACTTTACGTTTGAAGCCCAAAGGAAGCGATGCCGGTCACAATGGATTAAAGAATATACAGCAGCTTCTCGGCACACAGGAATATTGTCGTCTGCGTTTCGGTATAGGAAGCGACTTCCCCCGCGGAGGACAGATCGACTATGTACTGGGGAAATTCCCACCCGAAGAGTTGGAGATTATGCCCGAAAAAATGAAACGTGCAGCAGAGATCATTAAAAGCTTTTGCCTGGCTGGTGTACAGAACACTATGAACCAATACAATAATAAATAGTTGACAGTTGACAAGTGACAGTTGACAGATAAGGCTCCACACTCCTATCATCAATTAACTGTCGCTTGTCATCGGTCAACTGAATTGTCAACAGAAAAAGTTATGAACGAAGTACGAATAGATAAATGGATGTGGGCTGTCCGCATCTTTAAATCCCGGACCATTGCAGTCGAAGCCTGTAAAAAGAACCGGGTAATGATTGGAGGCGTAAATGTAAAAGCATCGCGTATGATAAAGGTAGGCGATGTGATACAGGTTCGTAAACCGCCTATCACCTTCTCTTTCAAAGTGCTGGCATTGACAGAGCGCCGCATGGGTGCCAAGCTGGTTCCCGACTATATGGAGAATGTAACGACTCCGGACCAATACGAAATACTGGAAATGAATCGTATCTCCGGCTTTGTTGACCGCGCCAGAGGCATGGGTCGCCCGACAAAGAAAGACCGCCGCGAACTGGAACAGTTTACTGACCCGGCAGGCGACGGATTTGATTTTGATTTCGATTTCGGACCGGAAGAAGGGGAAGAATAAGGTTTGGATATTGTCAGATATGAATGTTTCATTATTTGACAGGTTTGAATGTTTCAGTTATTGTCAAATAGGAGCAATCATTGAAGCTTCCCCTTATCAAAGAGACTTCGCC